>Ga0209542_10002117_pt1 | contig 45294 bp, 40 predicted proteins | sample RifCSPhighO2_01_FD_184028 | JGI IMG/M metagenome (GOLD analysis project Ga0209542, IMG submission 184028) | Soil microbial communities from Rifle, Colorado - Rifle CSP2_plank highO2_0.1 (SPAdes) (version 2) | ecosystem: Environmental > Terrestrial > Deep subsurface > Rock core/Sediment ...
GACAATTATACTAGAAAACGAATACCGGCGGTATGATCCCGATTACCACCAAACTATTGATAAGGTTGAAGAGCGCAAACGCGATCACCACCAGCCCCGCCGATTTGAAGAAAATTCCTGACTTCGAACTATTTTTCATACTAAACGAACTGAAACTCACCAGTGCGAGCACCGGAAATGTTCCAAGTGCAAATGCAAGCATAGTCAGTCCACCCGTAAGAAAACTTCCTGTGGAAAGTGTGTAGAGTTGCATTGATTGTGTAAACCCACACGGCAGAAAAAAAGTAGCTATACCAACGAGGAGCGGAGTAAATGTGTGATTAAGCTTGGATACTCCGTGAGCATATTTTGAAACAAACTTCGGCATTGAAGGCTGAAATTTTTTTGCCCACACAAATACATCCAAAAGATTAATACCAAGTATAAGCATCACAATACCCACAACGAGACTCAGAACAAATGTAGCTGATGTATTAAGCGTAAATACAGCGCCAAGTGCACCAATAACACCTCCAAGTACAAAAAATGAGATGATGCGGCCTCCATGGAACATCAATTGCGGTTTTATCCTGTCCCCCTCTCTTGCAAAAGTGGCCGACATCGAAAGCACCAACCCACCCACCACTGCCATACAAGTTGAAAGCGAAGCGATGATGCCTACGACAAACGCAGTGCCATAAGTTACATTGCCGGAATTTACGAGATTGACGATCCCCATCTTCTGAAGACCTACGAAGAGCGTAATAAAACCAAGCGCTATTGGTAGAGCGATTTTAAACTCCTGCCATCTCACTGTGCGTTTCTGTTTTTCAACGGAAATGGTATAGCCGTGGGACTTGAGCGGAATAGTCAATTCTTCTGCAATTCTTTCCGGTGTTTTTTCTCCAAAATCTCCTGTTACTTCTATAGAATGCTTATTGAGATTTGATTTTACATACGTAACATTCGGCAAATCTCCTATCTCGCTTTCGGTCATCAGTACACATGCATTGCAGTGCATGCCGTGAACGTGGAAAGTATATTTTTGAGTTTGTGTAGTCATGCTTATAGTTTTTTAGCTTTAATACGAAGTGAATTCGATACAACCGATACCGACGACATGGCCATGGCGAAACCGGCAAAGACAGGATTCAATAACCAACCAAAGACAGGATAAAAAGCTCCTGCGGCAAGGGGTATTCCTACGACGTTGTAGATAAACGCCCAGAAGAGATTCTGCTTAATGCCACGCATAGTGATCTTCGAAAGCTTAATCGCCTTCACGATCTTGGAAATATCTCCGCCAAGAAGCGTGATACCAGCTGACTCTATTGCCACATCAGTTCCGGTCCCCATGGCGATACCAACATCTGCTTGAGCGAGTGCTGGAGCATCGTTTACACCATCACCCGCCATTGCTACCACTCGACCTTGTGACTGAAGCTCTTTTATCTTTTCGAGTTTGTCTTTCGGGAGCACATGAGCTACCACATCATCAATACCAACGAGCGATGCAATGTATTTTGCCGCCTTTTCATCATCGCCGGTAAGCATAACTACTTTGACTCCTAGAGCATGAAGATTTTTTACTGCCTCGATTGATTCAGATTTGATTTCATCAGCCACCATTACAAAACCGAGAACCTTTTCTTTGGTAGCGAGAATAACTGGCGTTTTGCCCTGCGAAGTAAACTCGTTAAGTTTTGTCGCATCAAAGGATACTTTTAGATCACTTATGAGTTTTGCATTGCCGACAAAGTATTCCGTGCCGTTAATTTCCCCCTTAAGCCCTTTGCCTTGTATCCCTTCAAAGTCCATTGCTTCGGAGATAAAAATGCTCTGCTCCTCGGCATAGTTAACGATCGCATGAGCAATGGGATGTTCTGATTTTTTCTCAAGCGATGCCAGAATCGATACGAGTTCATCGTCTTTTTGGTTTGAAAGGTTTTGAATATCGACGAGCGTCGGCTTGCCTCGAGTTAATGTACCTGTTTTATCAACCACAACAGTATTTACCTTATGTAATTTTTCAAGAGTTGCGGCATCCTTGATAAGGATCCCTTCTCTCGCTCCCTTACCAACCCCCACGATTATTGCTGTCGGTGTGGCAAGACCGAGTGCACAAGGGCAAGCGATGACGAGTATTCCTACGAAAGAGACGAGGCCAAAGGAGAGAGCTTGTGAAAAACCTAGATACTGTGATCCGATAATGAGCCATGCACCGAGAGTTAGAAATGCAATCACTAGGACAATCGGTACAAAGACTGACGAAATTTTGTCTGCGAGAGCCTGTATCGGAGCCTTGCTTCCCTGAGCTTCCTCAACCATCTTGATGATCTGGGCGAGTAATGTTTCTGATCCAACTTTTGTTGCTTTAAATGTAAAAGATCCACTGGTGTTGATTGTTCCGGATACAACACTGTCTCCGATCTTTTTCTGCACTGACATCGGCTCACCTGTAACCATAGATTCATCAACAAAAGAACTGCCGAGAGTGATAACACCGTCCACTGGAATCTTTACGCCAGGCTTAACGATGATCAGATCACCTTGCTTGACGTCATTTACCGATATTTCTATTTCTTTACCATCACGTATAACGAGTGCGGTCTTGGCTTGCAGATTAAGAAGTTTTTCTATAGCGTCGCCCGTCTTTATTTTCGATCGAGCTTCTAAGTATTTGCCAAGCGCGATAAAAGTAATAACCACGATCGTCACATCGTAGTATTGATAATCAACATTTATAAAAGGCCGGAGTGTTTCCTCAAGGGCAGTAACTGCAAAACTGTATAAAAAGGCGGCTGTAGTTCCAATACCAATGAGCGTGTCCATGTTTGCCTTGCCGTATCGGAGAAATCTATAAAAACCAAGTAGGTATGGCTTACCAAGGACAAAGAGTATATAGGTCGCCATCAGAGGCAGGAGATGATGAAAAAACTCTTTTACCACATAACCCATTTCTGATACGACACCGTACTCCGCAAGAATATCCCAGCCCATGACAAAAGCGGCAAAAATCGCAATAGGGATGGCTGAAAACACTTTTGTTCGCATGCCCGTAACCTCGGCTAACTTTTCCTTTTTAGATTGATTTATTCCTAAATGAGCCGCATGTTCATCTGCTGACATACCCATCTCCTCTGCTAATTGACCGCCATCCTCATGTGAAGTTTCCTGATCCAAAAAGAGAGAGTAGCCCAGCGGCTCTATTTTCCTTGAAAGCTCCTGTACACTTGTTTTTGATTCATCAAAAGCCACTTTTGCTTTTTCAGTCCCATAATTCACTTCAGCAGAGTGGACCCCTTCAGTTTTCTTGAAAGTTTTCTCGATAATGCCTGCGCATGAAGCACAGTGCATTCCTTTTATTCTGTAAGTTTTTGTTGGATGATTCATATTTTTTATTTGCGCTTAAGACCATATACTTTAAGTATCTCTTTGACCGCCGTACCTTCTTTCCCCTTTTTCATTTGATGCACCACGCAAGTACTTAAATGGTTTTCCATTAACACATCTTCAATACCTGACAGAGCTTGTTTAACCGCAGATGTCTGTGTAATCACATCAATACAGTAGGTGTCTTTTCTAAGCATCTCCTGCAATCCTCTGACCTGTCCTTCGACAATCTTAAGGCGGCGGACAAGTTTTTGTTTAGTTGGACTCATGGGCATTAAAAATATTTAGTAATAATTCAATTACCACCAAGTATACCCCCTAGGGGTATTAGTGTCAACTGTGGATAAAAACCTTCTACACAGAGAGTTTTACTTCAAACCAGTGAAATTTTATCTCAAGTCCCCTACTTGGATACCTGATCTAAAAAACTAAAGAGAAATTTATTCATTTCAGAATAATCACATTTCCTCAACACTTCGGCAGTTTGTATAAAAGGCAAATTTTTATATTTTTCCAATTCATCAGCATTGTTCTGAATCATTCCTTCAATAGCTTCGGGAGTAAACTCAAAATGACACTGGAAACCCCATATCTTCGGCGTATAGCGGACTATTTGGCGCGGACATCCCTCGCTCATCGCTAACACTTGTGATTCGGGAGTAAGCCCTGGCATATCACCATGCCAGTGCCCTACCATAAATTTTACCGGAAACGTCGAGAATATCGGATCTTGTTTTCCATCTTCAGTAAGTGTCAGAGGAAAAACTCCGATTTCTCTGTGGGGGCTATGATCAAAATGTGCGCCAAGCGCTTCTCCAATAAACTGCGCGCCAAGGCATACCCCAAGCAAAATCTTTTTCTCCTTAATTGCTTTCTTGATAAAAGCAATTTCTTTTTTTGCATCAAAATGCGAACATTCCTCAAGGGTTGTAGCGGGAGATTGTGGTCCTCCCATCACTACCAAAAAATCAAAATTACACTCGGTGGGAAAAGTGTCGCCGTTATACAATCTGGTGTAAGTCATCTCGCAACCCTTCTTCTTCGCCCATGTTTCTATCGCCGCAGGAGATTCAAAACTTTCATGCGTGACGAAATGGATCTTCATATCTCACTCGGAATTACTTTACCTCTTCCCACTCACCTGTTTCATTTTGCACAGCAATTTGCTCTCCAAATACAGATGCTCCGCCCTCATAATACACAGCAGAAATGCAAGTGACTGTCTCTACGACATTCGGAAAGTTTCCCCTCCTTGTATATAAATATTCAGTTTTTTCACCTGCATTTTTACCTTTAACTTCTGCCTCAAGAAAATAGAGTCCTTCCCCATCAGACATCTCGCGAATAAATGTGGCCCCTTCGGCAAAACGTGAGATAGCTTCCATCACTTCGTCTCTCGTTAAAATCCGTTCAGGTGCCCTTTCAGGTGAGTTGTTCATAGATATATAGTATAACAAAAAGACTCGAGTTGAAATATGAAAATCAACTATACTTGTGCTACCATTCGAAATGGAAGGATGCCAAATGAAAACGACCAAAAACCGAGAAAAGAAAGCAGGTTCCAGAAAGTGCTCTGTTCGGAGCGCAGGAAGCGTCAACTTGTTCGCAATTTCCTGCATAACTCAAACCGCCGCGCAATGTCCTACTCGAAGAGCAAGGGTAGCCCGCTATTTTTGTCCCGAGCGCTAATCTTTGCTCGACCTCTCCAAACTCCCTTCGGGGAGTTTGTCTTTTTAATAGTTTAACTTATTACTCAAGCGTGTTAAGGACGGCACGAGTCTTTGGTCCAACACTCCCCAGAGGTTCAATCCCCTTTGCGTTCTGGAACGCAATAACCGAAACACGTGTGATTGCTCCAAAGTAACCTGTTGGTTCAACAGTAAAATATCCTGTGCTCTGAAGCAGAAGTTGAAGTTTGCGCACATCTTCCCCACGCGATCCCTGTTGTAAATTCATTGTGAATACAAACGATTGTCCTGCGATTGGATTACTAGACGCGTCGAGAGCCGCACGAGTCTTTGGACCTACCACACCAATAGGATCGATACCTTTCGCATTCTGAAATGCGATAAGTGATTTTTCAGTGAGCGGGCCGAAATATCCAGTAACCTCGGCTGAAAAGTAGCCTAAATCTTTGAGCTGCTGTTGCAATATTTTAACGGCTTCTCCGGTCGAACCAAAAGACAGACTCGAGGAATTACCTTTAACGGGGAGGGGTAGGAATTTTGCTGAAGCAGTAAGTGCTTTTCTGGTAAGTACATCGGCAATTCCACTTGGTGCGAGTCCTTTGGCATTCTGGAAGCGTCTAACCGCTTCTCGCGTCACAGAATCATATGTATCAGTAATTTCACCTGCATAATAACCAAGTGACTCTAATTCACCCTGAAGAATCTTAACCTCTTGATCGATCATCCCTTCTTGAAGAATTTTCGGCGCAACAACCTGTTCCTCCGCCTCTAGACCTCCTTCATTTGAATGCATGACATTCACGCTCGACTGACCTCGGGACTGGCCACCTGAAGCAGAGAGCAGTGTCTCATAGGGATTGAGGGTAGTTCGGTCAGGAGCACGTATCTCGAAGTGAAGGTGCGAAACTGTTGCTTCTGCATTTCCGCTATCCCCAACCCAACCAATAATTTGTCCTTTAGTGACTGCTGTTCTGCGCGCGAGACCTGATGCATATGCGTTTGACTCCCCTCCCTGTCCATCATCGGTCCCCGGAGTATCGTTATTGAGATGGAGATACCGATATGAATACCCTTCCGAATCACGAATCGTTATTGAATATCCCCACGATGCCTGCGGAATCGCAATATAAGTAATGGTGCCGTCAGCGACTGCTACCACCGGCGTCATCTTATCCGCAATAATATCGATGCCCAGATGCTCTCTTGCTCCACCCGCACGAGGCTCTGCAAAATCGTTTCTGAAGCTATACTCGCCACTTACCGGAAAGATGATGGTACGAACTTGTGCACGTGCTGTTGAAGCAATAGAAGAGGAAACAAGAAAAACAATCACCGCAAGGAAAAAGAGCGTGTGAAATCTCATACTAGTACAGACGTTTTGGTCTCCTGAAGCTTACCTGACTAATGCAAAAATCTTGTACGTTTATTGCCTAGCGAAGTGAGAGAAGTGAAAAAATCCTTTTTTCACTTCCGAACAAGCGACGGCAACAAAGGGTGTTCATACCCCGCCCCTTGGGGCGGATGAGGGCGCGCCCTGCGCGCTCCTCATGCGGGGCTTGCCCCGAGATAAATACCCCTTTATAGTGTTCCGAAACGGCGGCGATCAAAAAGAAGCGAGAAAAATGCGAGCACAGCAAAGATAAACGGAATCCAGTAGTCTGGTAAATAGAGACGAGCTATGTTCCAGTAACTTATCCATTGAATAGAGACCGTTCCGTTCACGGTGGCAACGTTATCAAGAAGTGTTTGATCTTGTGTTTGCACAGCTTTCTGCCAATCTTGTGCGTATTTGATATTCCGATCAGCCTCATTGAGCTGGAGCGTGTATGATGCATTTTCATTTACGAGCTGTTTCTTCAGCGATGCCACATTGTCGGATACAGATTGTATCTGGATCAATAGTTGAGGTGTTTCAGTTTGTGCGCGCAACGTTACTAACTGCTGTGTATCAGCGTCAATTTGTGACTGCAGCGACTGCACTTTGCTTGCATGCGCATTGACGAGCTTTTGGCGCGCAGTCTTGTAATCCGAAAGCGTGGTATCTGCCTGCTTTTGCTGTTCTTCAATATTCTGCTTTTGCGGCAAGAGATTTTGCGATGAAATATTGATTGTAAGAAAACGGCTAGGAACCAAACTTTCGAGTTCGGCACGAAACGCATCATACTTACCTTGCGGTAAGGCAAAACTGACCGATCCATATTTAGGAGAACTTGATTGCTGGTCAATACGGCCATCATATCCTCGCACGGTAGTTTCCACTCGGCGCGTCAATCCCTGCACATCACGCGTACTCATAGAAGTGTTGTAATACACTTTCAAAAATTCTCTGGTGTCGGTCACGGGAACATCGGGATTGGGATACGGGTACGGATAGTAGAGACTACCATCCCGAGTAGGCGCGCCGGCAGCGGTCGGGTATGACACACCCGAATTTGGAGAATCTTCCATCACTCCTACACTAGTGCCCATCGGCACCGCATACCGCATGCTCGGACGAGCAACTGCGACAAAAGTGCCAATCGCAAGAATGGTTAATACAATGGTAAGCCACGAAACACGTCGCGGCCAAAATTTACGAGGAGTATTTTGATTGTCGGTCATATAGTAATCCTAACACATAATTCTTTAGTACTTATCAAGACGTCCGATTGGAATCTTCCTTACAACGGATACTTTGTACCGTGAATTTTGAACTTCCTGAGAAAAGACTTGCCAAAACAATATTTTATGTTATTGTTCAATCCGAACAATATTCACTGTACGAAACGCCAAAGAACGTACAGTGACAACCAGCTCTTTGGCAAAACCCAGAAAGGACCCGTTGGTATGCGAAAAGCAAGACAACTTTATCTAAGTCCAGCCCAGGATTTCCTCGACAATCTAGCCCTCGATGATATCGCCAGAGTAATGCAAAAACTCTGTTCGGAGAGCGAGGCTCCGGACAAAAAAGGTGGAGTTCTCGCGGTTGCCATTCGAAACAGGCACACCGGGGACACCTCCTTTGAATCAATCACCGTCGGCGATGCTGGAAAACGTTGCGTGGAGTTCGCAAAGAACGCCGCGGAAAAAATCCATCGTTTGATGGGGCGGCGCGATGACGGATACAAAGACATCGCCGCCTCAAAAAGCGCCAATCCCAATCATCGGAACAAGCGCCTTCGAACTTACGGCGGATGTCTGGTCTTCATCGACGGTGGCGACGAATACTACATTTCTTTTTCGGGCGCCCCCGCTCACGTGGACGAAGTGCTGGTATTCGTCATCGGAGAAAACGAGGACTTAACTCCACCTCGTGGGTACAAAAACAGACTGATACCCCGAGCTCGTGAGCTCTTGGGAACGTTGGAATTTGATTGACCCATCACTCTTTCGCCGCGCGGCAACCTGTAAGGTTGCCGCGTTCTTTTTATGCTCTTGAATTTGTTGGATCTGACTCCAACTCCAGTTTGCACCTAAATTTGCACGAGTTCCGTCGTTTTGATACTGCCATCTTCTGCGGATTCGTCGTAGCGCTCAATGCTAAAGCCATGCCCCCGTTTAAAGGCGGAAAATATCGTGCCAGATTCGACAAAACTACACTGCACGCGTCCGATCACAATCCCCTCATTCTGCAGTTCACTGGTCGTGGTGCCTGTACAACCCATTGCCACTCCAAGATCATAGCGCTTTGACTTGCCGTCGTAAGTCGTAATATCGGCAGCGATCTTCTGCTCGTAAAAAAGGAAGTCGTCGGGATTTGTAATAGTAGGATCCGCCTTCTCGATGCTCCAGCTTACTTTGCGAACCGTCGTAGCATCATAATTTCGAAACGGATTGAGAGAACCACCAGTGATGTAGAAACCGAGTTGGCCTACAAGCCAGATCGGCGGCGCACAATCGTCCCCACCTTCCACATTGACTATAGGTTCTCGGTGGCAGCCATAGTGGATAGTCGAACCGATGAAACGCACGCCAGCAAAAAGCCCAAGTGCGATAACGACGAAAATAATGGTTTTAAGAGTTTGGTTCATATTTTTATTGTCTAGCGAGTGAGCGACCTAAATTTCAAGGAGCAAAGCGACTATGAAATTGGGAGCACTCTTGTGGTGCGGAGAGAAAATGTATCTTCTTTTTCTCTCCCGAACGAGCGACCTAGATTTCTTACGAGCATAGCGAATGTAGAAATCGGAAGTACTCTCGTGGTGCGACGGCAGCAAAGGGTTTAATACCCTTTATTTGAGGCCTTCTATTCCCATCGAACCTGCCGCGAGCGCCATAGCGATGACGAGAACTGTAGCAACAGCAAACGCTCCGACGGTTTTAAGGAAAAGTTTTACTCCCTCTTCGCGATGACCGTCGAGAAACATGATGACCGGTTGGTAGAAAAAGAGATATGCCATCAGGGCTACGGAGAGCACAAATACGGCGAGGAAGCTCATCGGCAAAAAGATCGTCTCGCTGACAACGCCCTCCAAGAAGTTTGAAGCGTTAAAAACCGTCGTTACGAGCACGACGATATACGAGATGGCAAAGAGTGCGTTGTAAATTGGATTTTTTGTCATAGATTCAAAAATTATTTCTGCTTAAATTCAATAATATCTCCCGGTTGGCAATCCAGCGCTTTGCAAATCGCCTCCAAGGTCGAAAATCGAACCGCTCTCGCTTTTCCATTTTTCAATATGGAAATATTGGCCATCGTGATCCCCACCTTCTCGGTGAGTTCCGTGACACTCATTTTTCTCTTAGCGAGCATTATGTCGATGTTGATGATAATTGACATGAGGGTTTTTAGACATACTCTTATACTGTGAGGTCATTTTCGGATTTAATATCAATAGCATTTTGCAAAAGCTTCTGTAGGACTGCAGCAAAAACACTGGTGATCAAGGGCGCAAAGATAAAGATGAGTCCAAACAGTACAGCACCAGGGGCGTCATCTTTATCGGCAACATAAATTATATAGGGCATTCCCGCGGCATAGAGCATGCTAATCGTAAATGCGTAGTACTTAATATTTTGTATGGCCTTTACCGAAAGCTCCGAAAATGCGGTACCCTTGTCGATGTAATTCAAAAGCAGAATACCCTGATAGAGTCCGATGAAAAAAGGTATGGCCGCTGCACTCATAACAAGTAAAACAGGAAAATACATTCCTGCATTTCCCGAGATCATCACTCCTGCAATGATCACACACAGCCCAAGCACAGCGAGCCCGATCAGATAAATTACTACTTTCAAGAAAAGTGTCGACCCCTGTTTCATAGATATAAGCTTAATCTTGTATTTATCGTTTGTCAATAAATACCTGCTCGTCCTACAGGTGCCCTTTTAAGCGAGCAGGTTTTTATTTTGAGAACTCCTCCGTTCTCAACGCGCCAAACGTCCTAGAGGGGCGCTGCTCTCCGCTACGGGAAAAGTCCCTTTTTCCCGACCCCTTTCCCCATCCCACATTCATACCCGCGGCAAGCCGTCGGGGTGCTCTGCGGGATGAATATATTATTATCGTTTATGGGGATATCTAAACGTAAATACCCTTTTGTGGAGTCTGACCCCAATTCCTTGAACTTTTTGACTTCGGTTTCGATACTCCTCGGAATGTGTAGGAAGCTCACAAAATTACGTTCTCTAGTTCCTGCACATTATCAACAATGTAATCCGGATTTCCTGCTCTCAATTTCAACTTACTGGTAAAACCCCAAGTAACAGCAATACTTTTAATTCCTACTTTCTTGGCAACATCTATCTCATGATTACTATCTCCAACAAAAAATGTATCTTGCAGATTTAAATTGTATTCTTTAATTATTTTCTGAACGGGTTCCAATTTATCATTTGCATCTGTGATAATTTCACTAAAAATATTTTCCAGCCCATACTCTTTTACCTCAGGAAGTAATGTCTCGGGAAAATCGGAACTTACGACGGAAAGAAAATAACCTTTGTCTTTAGATTTGTGTATGAGTTTTACCACTTCAGAAAATACGGCTACTTTGGGACAGTCTTTGTCTAATTGTAATTCCTGAAATAGCTTTGACCGCTCCTCTTCGTTATAACCTTCTGGTAAATATTTTTGATAAAAAAGAGCAGGTGGCTGTCTCCAATCTTCTCTGAATTCTTCCAAGGTTATTTCTGTAACTCCATATCTTTTGAATATCCTATTAACAATCCATAGCTGACAAGTTAAAGTGTCTCTTACGACACCGGACCAATCAAAGATAATATTTTTCATCTTGGATATATTTACCCTTAGAGGGTTAATTTTTTCTATGTCGTAGCAATGCCTCTAAATATGACACTTGTCAGAGTCCGAACCTATCTCAAACTGGCTGCGGGTCAGGGACTCGAACCCCAATAACTTCCTTCAAAGGGAAGTGTCCTACCATTAGACGAACCCGCAATGTTTCACTTGGGACTTGGATTTTCTAAGGTTTTTGAACCAACCTAAAAAATCAGTCGCCCGCAATATTTATCGTGTATTCCTCTGCTATTCTCTGCTCACTATTCGCTCTTCTTTACTACAAGATATAGCTTACTGGTCTCTCACAAAATTTGCAAAGCACACTTGCAATTTCCCTAACGAGTCGTAACATCAAACACGGAACAACGAGAACCTCAAACACATGGAGACCTCATATGGCTATTTACAAACACAACGGCTCAATAGTTGTGCTGAATGCCGGCAGATGTTTGACCAACTTAACCGTCAACACCCTGACGATTGAGAACACCAACTTGAAAACTGAAGGTATCCTTGCCTACAGGGAATTCGGGACACCGCATGAAATTAGGTGGCAAGCGGCCACCGAAGTCATTGGCGGCGAGATCGGACAATGGCGCCTGCGTAAACAAAACGGCGAAATGATTGCTTCAGGTCCGACCAACACGGCACTAGAAGGATTCATCACGGGCATCCTTAATACGCTAGCCCGTGAACATCCTCAAGTGGTAACAAAATCGGCTTCCTCGGAAACAAATGGATCAAAGGAACCCGCGCTGACACCTGAACCACCGCCAGACACTAGCTTCCCAAAGAACTGGGCAGGAAGAGCGATCCCAAACATTCCAACTCGTCGCAAATACAAACCAAGGACGAAAGAAGGGCACTCTGCCACTGGAAAGCGAAAAGAAAACTGTGCAGAAACCGAATCTGATGACTCCCCTCCCCGACGGAATCCGTTCGACGAAGCAACGGAGTCGGTACAGGCACATCACTATTCAGGATCGGCGGCTAGGGATGCTCTCCCAAAACACAACCCCCCATCGACAAATCATGAGGAGGAGGTTGAGGAAGAAGTGGAGCGCCCGAATAAACATCGGAAATCTCACGCGGCAGACGAAGGGACAGCACCGGCACGAGCATTACAGTATCAAGGACCAAAAGTTACATACCAAGGTTCATGTGTCTGTGAACAAGTTGCAGAAAGCAGTTCCCGAACACCCTTCGATTGGCACGCGCTCACCGAAGGAAAATTTCCCGCCCGATGTTTCGAGTGCAGCTGTGGCCGACATTGGTGGCAAAATTGGCCGAACGAAGTCTTTTGGGTGGAAGTTTTGGATGAAGACGCGTGGATTCTGTTGACGCAATACAGCGGTGTACTCGTCACCTCGATGGCTCACACACCTGATGGAGTGTACTTGCTTGAAACTCTGCTCCGTACAGGAGACGACAATTACACTGTACAGAGACCGTAACACTAGGCCGCCCGCGCACATGCGCGAGGCGGCCTCGAATTTTTATTCAGCAAAGTACACTTGCAATTTCTCTCACGACCCGTAGCATCATGATCAGAACGACAAGAACCCCTGATCCAATGAATCTCATGAAACAAATATTCGAATACCTTAATCCTCCCATCCTGCTTATCACCGGCGTCACACTACGCAAGGTGTTCGTAGAAGACATCCTGCAATCAAACGGATTTCTGATTGCGAACGGGTCGCTTGCAATCACCGACTTTGGCCAAACATACTCGTACACATGGACTGCACAGATATCAATCAACGGGTTCAAGGGAGATGACTGGTGGACCATCACACGGACTAAAGGGGGAAAACTCTCCAGTGATCCCGCCGCATCTAGTAAGTTAGCCGAGAAGATGAGCAAGACACTGAATCCACTCGCACTCAAGAAATTCCCCATCGAACTTGAAGGGATTGATTAGCATTTCGAGGCCGCCCGCGCACATGCGCGAGGCGGCCTCAACTTTTCTATCAAAAGACTCGTCTAAGAATACACAGCTCGAATTCGTTTGAGCGCCACGAGATATGCCGCCTCGCGCAAAGACACTTTTTGTTTTACGGATTCCTCATATACCGCTTCAGTCGCAAATTCCATTTTCTTCTGTAATTTGTTAAATACTTCTTTTTTGCTCCACTTTTCACTTTGCATATTCTGTTCCCACTCAAAGTAACTGACCGCAACCCCACCTGAATTTGCGAGTATGTCGGGAATCACCGTAACTCCTTGCTTGCTAAGCATCTCATCTGCCTCTTGCGTCAGTGGACCGTTCGCCATCTCAAGTATAATTTTCGCCTGAACTTTTGGCGCATTTTCTTTCGTAATCGCATTTTCAAGCGCCGCGGGAACTACGATATCAACTGGGAGCGTCAAAACTTCGTCGCTCGTAATCGTCTTTCCTTTTACTTTTTTCTGATTTGAAATGTCGCAAACCGAACCCACGCAATAACATCCAGCCAGCATCCCACTTTTTTCCTTACATCGCTCAACTTCATCAATACTCGAGATTCCTTCGGGAACATACATACCTCCTTTTGAATCGGAAAGTGCAACAATCTTGCATCCCATATCAAAAAGATACCGCGCCAAGAAACTCCCAACATTGCCAAACCCCTGAATCGCAACTGTCATGCCTTTGGGATTCTTCTTTAATTTCTTCAATATGACTGCGAGAGCATAACTGCCTCCAAGACCTGTCGCTTCTGTGCGGCCTTCCGATCCTCCATCTTCAATTGCTTTCCCCGTAATAACTGCGGGAGTCTTATTCCCCACATATACTGCATACTCCTCCGCAATCCACTTCATAATCTGTGAGTTGGTATTCACATCAGGTGCAGGCACATCAAGTGTCGGGCCAATAACCGGAGAGATCTTCCTTCCGAATTCTCGGGTCAGTCGTTCAAGTTCTCCTGCCGAAAACTCCTTCGGATCAACGATTACCCCTCCCTTCCCTCCGCCAAACGGAACATCAATCACGGCATTCTTCATCGTCATCCAAAATGAAAGTGCTTTTACTTCGTCAGTATCTACTTGAGAATGGTAACGAAGCCCTCCTTTATAGGGACCACGAAGATTGTTGTGTTGCACACGCATTCCTTCAAAGGTTCTAATCGTCCCGTCATCCATTTTCACCGGAATCGAAACCGAAATCACCCGATCGGGACTTGAAAGTCGAGCGAGGAGCAGAGGATCAAGCGCGAGCTTTTCTGCCGCTTTGTGCAACTGCCCCTGCGCCCTCTGCCACGGGTTATTGCTAGCAATCTGCTTATGTAAATCGTTCATAGAGGAAAATAGTATATCACCCCTTCACCATTTTGTTCCAAAAGAAAAGGCGGGTCCGAGAAAACGGAACCCGCCCTGCTTGCGATGCACAAATCAAGAAACGACCCTTTTTTGCGCATCTCTGATTTTCTTTGCCAGTTTGACCAACCCTTTGGCAGCTTCCTCAAGCTGTTTGCACATATCCGTCACTTCACGAGGAGGCCGGTTCTGCGCCAAACTGTCGAAGACATTTTCTGGAAACCCATTCGCGACGAGTGTGTCGGCAGTAATACGAGGAACAAGTCTCTCGATCTGCTCACGAACATCAGAAGGTTTGCGTGGCCTTCCGCGTGAGCGATCCGGCACCAACTCGTTGACTACTTCTTTCAGCTTCAATAATCGAAGCTTGGGTCCAGCAAACTCAAGTGCTTTCCTGTACTGCTCCTCCTGCTGTTCAGGAGGCAACATGGCAAGTTGCTGTCCCATTTGGAACGTTAACCGTTGCCCACGAGGGAGAGTTGGGTCAAGCAATGCTCGAAGAGGAAGGACGAGTTTGACCAAGCTCATGTGTGAGTAAACCCATGCGTCTGATTTACCCGCACAAAGCTTTTGGAGTTCAACGACACTTGCACCCCCTTCCTTCTCCTTCACAAGTCCCAGAGCAATGTCCAAGTGAGACATTGACTCACGTCCAACATTCTCTGCAAATGACTTGCGGTGCTGAACGCGGCTGTTAGGAATTTCTTCCCTGCTTCTGACAATTGCATCAAGGTACGGCAATCCAACTAGTTGGGCGGCACGCCATCGACGTTCACCTCCAATCAACTCGTGGTCGTGATCGGGATCTCCCTCGATCTTGATCACTTCCACCGGAACACGCTGTCCCTCTTGCCGCATACTCTCTCCAAGCTCTCGCAATGTTTTTGTCTTGAAGATCTTGCGCGGCTGACCTTCAAACCGTCGGATCCGATTCACTGGAACCCGAACGATTGTAGGTGGAGGCGGAAATGCAGGAGCAACAGGTCTCGATCCATTGCCTCCTGTTTCAACGGAATCTGTTAAGAATTCGCCCGCAATCCTAGGAGAAGGAGAAACGAGTTCGGAAATCTCTGGCGTCTTTACAACCAGTTTGACCGGTAGAGAGGGGGGAGCAATAGGAAATGCAGGTTTGGACGCTGGCTGAACGATCACAGTGCTTCTGCCTTTTTTCACCTCTGTCTTCTTTGGCTTAAACAGCTTGGAGACAACTGGTGCGCGATTCGCAATCGGCGACAAAGAGGAGACGGGGCGCTTTAGCTCAGTCGCGATAAGCGGGCGAGTGGGCGCAATGTATTCGTGAGTCTCTGGCGGTACTTGAGTAAACCCAGGTTGTGGAATCGGAAGACACAGTATCTTCCATTCGTCGAGTTTCTTTCCTTCGACCGTAAACTCCACCGCCTCTGACTTTGGGTCAGGTTTTCGACGATGCAATACGCGACCGTCATCCATGATGACCTCCTTATCGAAGTTCACCTGCACAAATATCGTGGCTCGAAAGCCGCGATCTCCATCACCATTTATGCGAATTCGATAGATATCCACCAGTGCTGCTTTCGGAACCGCGTATTGGTACACGGTCGACAGATCAGCACCCGACTTTTCGACAAAGTGCAAAGATCGTAAGGTGGAATTTGCGAGTGTGTCTGGATCTCCTCTCCTCTTGCTTTTTCCCGAGACAGAGAGAATTTTGAATTCGTCTCTGGATAGAGTTGTAACCGGCATAAAGCCTCCATGTTTGAGGGTTGTGGTTGACTGAAATTCAAAAGAAAATCATTTCGAAGAACGATTTCCTCTACAGACAATACAAATCACACATTGCATTGTCAATGAATTTCTCATTAAAAACTGTTTGATGAGAAAGGCAAGAATTACCCTGACCTTTCAAACCTTAAGCACTCAAAAGTTTCATCAGCGCAAGCTCAATTGGAAGCATGGGGGCTTGCGAGCGGCCAGTTTGATCGTAGACCTCAAGAAACGCCAACAACACCTTCTCGGTGATCGTTGATTGCTTATTCTCGGCAAGTTTTGATAAAAACGTAAAATCCTCATCTGATAGTTCTGTCTTGATAGTGTTCGAAAGATTGGGAGAGAATCGAAGAAGTAATATAAAACGCAACTTTCGAAGGAGAAGTTTTAGAAACACTTTCGGATCTATGTTTGTCTCTTCTGCAGAACTAACAAAAGACAGCGCGGTTTCAAGTTTTCGAGCATCTATTGCTGAAATCAAATCGTTAATCAATTTTCCACGCGGAGCGCCGGTTACCACCTCAACTTCTTCAACTGAAATCTTTTTATCCTTGGAAGAACTTATTACTTTTTGCAACACCCCTTGCGCATCGCGGAAACTTCCATCCGCAAGTACTGCAATCAAATCAGCCGAAGATGCCTCTAGCGAAAATCCCTCTTTCTTTGCACTCCGAGCCACTACTTCAGCGAGTATCTTCTGATTCGGCCGGTGGAATGTAAAACTCTGACAGCGGGAAATTACCGTTTCTGGAAGTTTTTCCACTTCTGTGGTTGCAAGAATAAAAACCACATGTGCCGGCGGTTCTTCGAGGGTTTTGAGAAGTGCATTAAATGCAGACTTTGAAAGCATGTGCACTTCATCAATGATATACACTTTATATTTTGAGGAAAACGGCAAAACACTTACCGATTCATTCAAAGCACGCACATCATCCACGCCAGTGTTGGATGCAGCATCTATTTCATACGTGTCTTCGGCAACAGTGCCGATAGAGTGCGCAAAAATCCGCGCAACACTCGTCTTTCCTGTTCCCCGTGATCCAGCAAAAAGATACGCGTGTGCAATTCGCCCAAGCGAAATTGCTCCTTCAAGTACTTTAGTCACCTGTTCCTGTCCAAGCACTTCCTTGAAGTTCTGCGGACGATATTTGCGATACAACGCTAAATCAGCATCTTTAGACATAAGAAAAGTATAACACCTCTTGGTCTCTCATCAATTAAAAATAAAAAGAGAGGGCGGTCAGCAAGTTGCACAAGCTGACCGCCCTCCTAGATCAAGATCACCTCCTCTCAACCGCGCAAAACACGCGGTTTGCAGACGTTTTCAGTTTGAACGTAAACGTTTCTGATTGAGGTACTGAATTTCATCGGGTTTTCACCTCCTTCCAATCCGAGATTTCAGTGGGAACAAATCCCACGCTCATGATACCCAACTCACAAAAAATAACAATGTGGAAAAAGAAAAAGCGGGGAGGGTGCACAAGGCGCAAAGTCGCACCTGTCTCCCTCCCCGCTCAACGTCACGGACTATCCCTTGCCTTATGGTTCATGAGCAATTCTCCGGTTGCAACAGACGGTTTAGGTGTGCGTTCGGATACTGCCAAGAGATGCGAGCCACGCATCCAAAAAGAACCTTATCAGAATATCCCAGAAATTCAAAGGGGCAGGTCACGATCACTCGCAACCTGCCCCTCCTTCGCCCGCCGCAAGCCTTCGCTTTCGGTTGAAGTTTCAGGGATTTAAGCAATGCTCCGGTCTAGAAACGGAACAATGCCCTTCCCGACGGTCTCATAAATACAGTGAGTTCATGGCGGTGGTGGTTGAGGTTCACAGCGGTTTGAAACGAGATCGTGCGCTTAAGCGCAAACCCGTTCCCTTAAGGACCTAGATTCATTCAAAACTAATTATATCATACTTACTGAATCCGTCAATACCCTCTCTGCAAGGTCGAACCTTGCAGGATAAATAGGCATTTAAATAAGGGTTTTAATCCCCTTCTGTAAAATACTCTTCACTTCTTTTTCATCCTTGGCCTCCATAAGAGTTATGCGAAACTCTTTAGCATTATCAAACCCCGAAATATATGCTTTGAAATGTTTTTTCATGATTGCAAAATTCTTTTTCCCTCTAAAATATGTATCGAACAACTTCACATGTTCCAACAATACAGTGAGTTTTCTTTTTATCATTTCACCCTCTAATTCATTCTCAAATTCTTGAGAATTTGAGAATAGCCATGGATTACCGAAAATAGCGCGCCCCAACATCACTCCGTCCGCACCAGACGCTTTTGCTTTCTTTTTTGCATCTGCAACATCAAGTGCATCCCCATTCCCCAAGATCAAAGTCTCACTTTTCAGCGCATTGCGGATAGCAATCGCATCGTGAACACGCTGCCATCGCGCAGGAACGAGTGACATTTCTTTTACAGTCCGCGCGTGAATCGTTACTGCTGCTGGATTACACTCAAGTAGTATTGGAAGCCATGTATCAAGTTCATCTTTGGAAAATCCCAGCCGCGTTTTAACCGACACGGGAATCCCTTTCGCGCCTTCTTGGGCCGCCCGTAATATTTCTTGCGCAAGTTTTGGCGTCTTTATCAGCGCCCCGCCCGAACCCTGTTTGACTACCGAACGATCAGGACATCCCATATTGATGTCGAGTCCGTCAAATCCAAGCTCTCTCACCAATCGCGCCGCTTCAAACATTTTGTCGGGATGCGCGCCAAACAACTGGGCAATAATCGGTCTTTCTTCTTTCGAAAATTTGAAATTCAAAAGCAGATGTTCTTTCCCTGCGCTACAAAGACCATCTGCAGAAGTAAATTCCGTCACAAACACATCTGGCTTGCCATATTTTGCAATTATCTTTCGGAATGCAGCGTCGGTCACATCCGCCATCGGTGCCAAGACCATAATCGGTTTCTTCAGTTTCCCCCAAAAACCCTTATCCATGGCCTCACCATAGCATAACAGATTGATGATTGACAATGGTGATACTATTATGGTATAATATACACAGAGAAGGTAACGGGCCAATCCCATACGGGGATTATCTCGGAAGCAATCACTTCCACACCTTCTTCACGCACATTGTGAAAAAAATCCTACTGTTGGCACTACTGACTCTAACTACAACACCCCTGTTCGCGGCCGACCGCGAACTCCCCACAATCCCCGTCCCAGCCGCCTTCCTCACGGAGGTACAACTCGGTGGGGAAAGTTACACTATCTCCACGAAATGGGGAACGAGCAAAGGGGAGGGAGGGTACGTGTTCGATGTCCTCACCGTGTCCGACTTCGACAAACCGACTACGGTGCATTCAATCCGACTCATCACGTTCGAAGAACACGGGACGGAGTGGACGTGGGACAACAACAAGTTGCAAGAGAGTCCCTTCCCCAGCAAGGAGCTGGAAAAGTGGCTCTCTCACGCGACAAACCTCGTAAAGAGGTTCATCGTGAGCGGCAATATTGCGGTTGACACGCTTCCGTGGAAGTATGTCGGAACAGCTGTCCGTCTCCAGAGTTACGAGCATGCTCAGGACCAGCATGTGTTCGAAAGAAAGGGACAGTACCTCGTCATCGAGTGGCGAGACTGGCTCGGCGAATCGCCCAAACAAATCGGCAAAGAAGTGTTCATCGCCGAGCACAAACAGAAACAACGCGAGGGGCGGTTTGAGTGCTCATTCTTCTCGGCCACGATCGTGGATGGAAAGGTACTGATGGGGGCGGATGTGGTCAACGCCATGGACAAGCTCAAGGAAATGAGGAGGCTTACCTCCGATGACCCCTTGAACAACTGAAAAGTGAGATTCGCACGCACCGCGCTCTGCAATGCAGAGCGCGGTTTTCTTTTTGCAATTTCTCCCAAAGCCCTTGATTCATAAGGAATTTAATAAGGCGAGAAAATGAAAGGGGCTGCCAGCGTCTGCCGGCAGCCCCTCGAAACTACGCTCGCTTCGCGAGTGCATCACGCGCACGGAGAAGTGCCTCTCGAGTATCTTCCCAACTGTCACACCCATCGGTAATTGACAAGCGAGGTTTGAGCAAGGAGAGATCTTTCGTGTGTATTTGCTTCCCTCCTTCAAGGTAGCTCTCATACAAAACTCCCCGAAGATGCGTGTTCCCATTAACTACTCGCCCAACAACATCAGCAAGAATCTCTCGTTGTAGACGATGGTCCTTTCCTGAGTTGGCGTGATTGAGGTCAACTAGTAGTTCAGTGGGGAGCCCCCGCTGTGCAAGTTGGTGAACAGTCTTGGCAACTGATGGCTCATCATAGTTTGGTCCTTTACTTGAACCACGCAAGATGAGATGACCGAACTGATTCCCTGATGTTCGATACTCACACAAAATGTCATGCTGATTAATCGCCAGAAACGCAGAATGGTGACGCGCAGTCTCAATCGCTTCAATAGCACCGGCAATATCACCTTCAGTTGGATTCTTAAAACCAACCGGCGTCGAGAGACCACTGGCAATTTCACGCAGACGTTGCGATGTCACCGTCCGTGCTCCAATCCACCAGTATGCTGCACATTCGTCCACAACTTGGCATGCATGTGCATCGAGTAATTCGAGACCTACCGGCACACCCGAAGTGACAATCTCAACGAGGAGTTTTCGGCCTTTACGCCAACCCTCATCTGCTTTCTTCGAGCCGTTGAGGTCGGGATCCATAAAAAACCCTGGCCACCCCAAACCCGATCGAGGCTTATCGAGACAAGTCCGCATCACAATGAAGAGCTGATCGGAAACCTCTGGGATAAGCGCAAGCAACTTAGAAGCATATTCGCCTGCTTCGTTTGTATTGTGTATCGAGCAAGGCCCGACCACAATCAGAAACCTTTTGTCTTCGCCTGCCAAGATGTTCTGGATTGCGACTCGTGCGGGACGTACAACACGATCAAACACTTCCTCCGAGAGAGGGATATCGTGTTTGAGGACACTTAATTTTGGCATCGGCGTCGCACTGGTTATGTTCCAATCGGACATACCTTCCGTTCCGCGTGGATTTCCATTCATAGGTTTTCTCCGTGTTTGTTGTTCTAAAAGTGCTAATTCGCCTTCTCCCAGAAGGGAGCGCGAAAAAAGAAAGAGCCCGTTCGAGGGCTCATTTCTGAAATCGTGTGTTAGATGCGCACTATATCAGAAATCAACCCTCGAATTTGGGGTCCAAAAGAAGCTAAAAAAATTATAGAATTTCTGTTGCATGTGAATAAAAAGATACTACCTAAGTAACAGGGGGAAGTCAAGTAATAGACTTTACTGCAAATCCGCAGCAATCAACTGCACCTTCTCCCCTAATTTGATGTCCCCCTTGATAATTTTATCGGCAATTTTCTGCTCCACAATATCTTGAATAGCGCGGTTCATCGGGCGGGCACCAAATTTAGGATCATTGCCAAATTTCATGAGATACGTAATCAAATCATCAGTAATATCAAGATCGATGCCACGCGCGCGAATGCGCGAGCGGAACTTCTCAAGCATCATGCGAGCAATGTCGCGCAAATGCGCATCGCCAATCGGGTGAAATAATATCACTCCATCAAAACGGTTTAAAAGCTCTGGACGAAAAATCCCCTGTTTGACCACGGCATCCACAATCTCGTCTTTCTTTTCATTAAGCTTCGCGCCCTGCTGCATATACTGCCAAATAAGATCACTGCCAGCGTTTGACGTGGCAATAATAATCAAATTGCGTGCATTCACTTTCTTGCCACGCATATCGCTAAACATACCCTCATCAAGAATCTGCAAAAAGAGATCCATCACTTCTTTTGTGGTCTTCTCAAATTCATCGAGAAGTAGCACACCGTAGGGATGTTCACGCAACATCGAAGAAAGCACACCCGCGGTGTTTGTTTGAAACGATCCGATAAGCTTGCTTAAAGAATCCGGCGAGGTGTATTCGGACATATCAAGACGCAATATCTTGTTTTCGTCATTGAAGAATGTAGATGCAAGTGCTTTGGTGGTTTCAGTCTTCCCCACGCCTGTCGGCCCCATGAATAAAAACGATCCCATGGGACGGCTTGGATTTGCAACACCTGCGCGCGAACGCCGCATCGCATTTGCAATCGCACTGACTGCTTCATCTTGCCCCACCACCCTCTGGTGCAACACCTGTTCGAGATTAATCAGCTTTTGTTGTTCATCCACACCCACCGTGCCTGTGGGAATTCCAGTTTTAGTACGAACAAAATCAAGCACATCCGCCCGTGTAATCTCTTTTTTCCCCTGCTGACTAGACTGACCCGCAATTTCATATAAGAGATCAATCGCTTTATCCGGCATAATCCCTTCAGTAACATATCGATCGGCACTTTCAATAATAAGTCCAAGCGTAGGCTGCGGAATAGTGAGCCCTTGCCTCCGTTCAATCACCGAAGCCTCATCCTGCAGGGTCTGCAGAACATCTAAAGATTCACCTTCCTTTAAAAGAATCGTATCGAACTTTGCAGTAAGCATCCCATCAGACTCTATAAGCTGATGAAACGGAGTAGGACTTGAAAGGCAGATAAATTGAATCGCGGAGCTGTTAAGATATGGAGACAGAAGTCCGACTGCATTGGAACCAAGTTGCAAAGCACTCTGCAAAAAAGCAGGGAAATCCTCAAAAACCATGATTACATTTCCTGCGTTCACGGATTCATCTAGAAGCTGTATAAATTCGGATTCAAATTTGGTCTTCTCGGCAGTCCCAGAAATAATACGATTCGAATCAAATACATACACCTTCTTGTGTTCAAGTTGTGGGAATACTTGACCTTCTTTAACAATAGATGCAAAACCATAGAGTACATCTTTCTTGCTCCCGCCATCCTCGCCCACCAAGAGCACATTGGCTTCGCGTGCCTTTGAAAGAATCGCCTCAATTCGTTCCACATTCTCCTGCACATATTTCGGCTTCGAGGAAAGCGAGGGTAATTCCAATCGAGTCAGATCGTTTGCATATCTGCGTAGCCGAAACGCCGTTCCATACGACCAATCTTTGGCAATTCCCTCAATACGTCCGAGTGCATCGCGGGACCACCACCGCATATGTTTCTTGTACGAAAGGACATCGCGAGAAACCCACGCTGCTGCATCACGAAACCCTTTTTCTTGTATTCCCTGTTTGAAGAGAAAATCCTTAAATTCGGCATCAAGTGTAAACACAGCCATTGCAATATCAAACAACCTCATTTTTCCATCAGCATTCGATGGGGTAAATGCTAATTGTTCCACTGATAAGCGATTGGTACGTACAGCACGAAACTGTTCAAGTACGTTTTGATCCACACCAGCACGAGCCATAATCATTCGTCCAAACGAAAACCGCAAAAATCCATCCGTGATATCGCGCGGATCAGCACTAAAACAAAAAGTGGCAATTTCATAACTGATGTATGCATCGGTAGGAGAAAAGTGTTCGGGAATCGTTTGTTCAAACCCTCTGAAGAAAAAAGAATTAACAAACGAGTGAAAAGCAAAAACCAAAAGTGAAAACGGTAATGTGAGGAAGAAAAATCCGCGCGAGAAAAGAACTATAGACCACAGATTAGAACTAACCCATGCAGGCGCATCGGCAAAAATAGACGGGAGAGCCACGAGTCCAAAAAGAAGAGTTAAAAACCAGAGCAGTTTGAGCACGCGAATACGAGATGTACGCGGAAACAATCCGTCAAATGCAATTGCCGGATAAAAACGCCGCGCGGCTCGTTCTATTTCCCAGTACGTCATATTTAAAATATCAGTGAAGACAACCCGTATAAAAAGGATGCGGGGATTAGCGCTGGCAACAAAAGCCACGCTCCATACAATAGAATTCCTCCCCAAAATACCACTAGAATGACGCAGGTGCCGATTGCAATGGTACAGAGACGAATCAGCGCTCCAACCAGCCGCATAATAGTATTTGTCATCAGTGTCTCTGCTATATCTTCAGGACTGAACCCCCCGCGATGTTTCTGTTCTTGAATGCGCCGCCAAGGTTCAAATAAGGTCTTCGCTAAAATCGGAATGGAAAAAAAGTTATAGAGAAACCAGAGAAAATTTGTCCAGACCCGCGTCATATCACGCAAGCCTTCCGTGTAGTGCCAAAGTAGATAACTCGGGAGAATAAAGAAATAACTCATGTATTCATTATACTATCACCTGCAAATAACGCTTATCGCAATTTGTAATATACTTTGTCAGCAAACCTAAAATCCACATAATCAGCCGTATCTAGAAAATGAGGCGTGGAGATAACTATATTCTGGCTGTGGAAAAAAACCGACATGTCTGCGAGTGTGGTATTTAAATCTCGCCTGCCGCTTACCAAAACATGTGTTCCATTTGACAGTGTAATCCTAAAATCAATATCGTTCCGAGATATCTGTTCTATATCAACTACCCGCGCCTCAAGACCCAAAGAAGCCAGTGACTCCAAAAAATAAGTCACTTCCTTGAAACGAACAGGGGTAAACAGACGCATACCAATTGGATTTATTTCTGTTGAAGAAGCTATCCCTCCAATAAAACGCATGTAGACATCGGTAGAAAAATGGGGAGCTTGAGTGAACAAAAAACCATTGGCATCCAAAAAATAACAGTCTTCCGCAGATACAGGGGTTCCAGATTTCCGGCACCAGAGCGCGAACGCCGTCCGTTCGCGGATCATAATGTCGAGAGAAGAGAGGGACGTCCGTTCGAGAGTCACTTCTTCAATTGCAGGGAAAGCATTCTTGAGATTTGCAGTCAATTTTCCTCTCGGAATCAAAAAAGCATTTCGCTTGGGAAACAAAGAAAGGTAGGAATTATTGAGCACGGTGCCGGCGAGCTGTTGAACTTGTTGAACAGAAGTTTGTTCAGTCCCCAATACTGCAATTTGAGTAACTAAAAATCGGCTCCGGTTTGCCGTCTGCGCCAACACGATAAAAAAGAGGCCTGTGCATAGAGTTATAAGAACAGCGTATATGAAATATTTTTCTCTCCGCCGATACGCCAGCCGCGAACCGCGCAAGTGAGTCCGTCCAAAAAGATCAGGCATGCGAAGAAATTAAACTGACAACTCCTTTTATTTCTTTCCAATACGATCTTGCCCCATATATTGAATCAACACCTTCGGAATCTTTATTGAGCCGTCAGCTTGCTGATTGTTTTCAAGCAGCGGGACGAGAAAGCGCGGAAGTGCGAGTGCGGTATTATTGAGTGAATGTGCAAAACGAAGTTTCCCCTCTTCATCTTTGTAACGAATATTCAATCGCCGAGTCTGAAAATCGTGGAAATACGAACAGGAATGGGTTTCAATATATCGTTTCTCCGCGGGCGCCCAAACTTCAATATCATATTTCTTCACCTGTCCGAGCCCTAAATCACCCGTGCAGTTGATCACAACGTGATATGGTAATTCAAGTTGCTGTATCATCTGTTCGGCATTCGAAAGCAATTCCTCATGGAAAGCAACGCTCATTTCGTGGCTCGCTTCGCACAACATCACTTGTTCAAATTTAAAAAATTCATGCACGCGAACCAATCCTTTGGTATCCTTACCGTAACTGCCCGCTTCGCGACGAAAGCAATCTGAAAACGCAAGCATCTTTTTAGGCAGAATATCTTTGGCAAGTGTTTGATCGGCAAAATACGACATCGCAGCGACTTCGCCCGTGCCGGCAAGATATTCCCTATCTTGTGTCTGATATAAATCCTCCTCTCCCTGCGGGAGATAACCTGTACCGAGAAGTGTCTCTTGCCGGACAAGTGATGGAACAATCATCGGCGTAAATTTCTTAGTGCGGAAAAATTCAATGACGAATTGCCACAGTGCAAATTGTAAAAGCGCTCCTTCGTTTTTGAGGAAATACCCGCGAAATCCAGCGACTTCAGCTCCTCGAGCAAAATCTGCAAGATCAAGATCTTCCATCAGCGCGATATGACCTTTCGGTTCAAAATCAAAAACCGGCTTATTCCCCCATGTTCGCAATTCTTGATTTTCCGCATCGCTAGTGCCTTCTGGCACAGACATGTCAGGGATATTCGGCACTTCAAGCATTAGTTTCCGCCACTTCTTGAGCACATCGGTAAGCTTGTCCTCTTCAGTCTTCATTGAATCCTTCAGAGTTTTCATTTGGGAAAGCATGGCAGATCGTGCCTCACCTTCGGGAGCTTTTGCAATTTGTGAAGAAAATTCATTCTGCTCTGCGCGTTTCTTCTCAATAGCTCCTTGTAGGGTACGGCGCTCATCATCCACTTTCAAAAAATAGCCCACGTCAAATTTCACCCGCTTTTTCTTTGCAGCAAGATCAATCAGTTCTTTATTCTCGCGTATAAATTTTATATCTAACATAAAAACCCGTGAGTGTGTTCTCAATACACATGATACCAAGGAGCAACCTAAAAAGAAAACAGCCAAACCGTAGAAACTGGTCTGGCATGTCTTCTTTTGGTTGACTACTTCACGTGTGCCGGAGGGGTAGTCAACTGTGGCTTTGGGTCTGCCATAGTATTTTGCGTTGCGGGGTATTATTTTCCGCGACGCGAGTGTTAGTATAATCCCTCTACAAGACGCTCTTGTATCTGCTCATGCAATTGACAAACCGTCAAAATATAGTATTCAGTTTTGGCCTATCTGCGTGCTTCCCCGCCATGGTGTAATACGATAATTTTTTTTGAAACAAAAATAGAGGTTTGTCTAGCAAAAACAAAAAGGGAGTGGTGCAAGACCTCTCCCCGCTCGTTCTCAATTCGGGATCAGGTAGGAAAATCCCATCTCCCGTGATGACTGACACTCGGACACTCTCTTAGTATCCGATTAAACAACTCCACCGCTTCAGACGGCAAAGTGTGGGTTACTTCTTCGGCAGGAGTTCCTCCTCGAACCGAGACGAGGTGTGAGTGGCAATGCTGATGCCGCAATTCCTGAAGTTGGGACACCAACTTTCCCCACTCATGCAAAGACAAAGGGGCTGTGTTCATGTTGTTTTGTTGCCTTCTCTTCACTGTCTCGCTAAACTACTTGTATAAGCATACCACTATGGAATCAATAGAAAAGCTATTGGAAAAAAGTTTTCCACCGCTCCTTTCTGAAATCCCCGACCCTCCGAAACAACTCTATTACCGCGGGACACTCCCCGACTGGGAACAACACAAGTTCCTATGCGTCGTGGGATCACGGAAATATTCAAATTACGGCAGAGAGGTCTGCGAGCAACTCATTGCGGGTCTCTCGGGCTTCCCGATAATAATTGTCAGTGGATTGGCACTTGGCATTGATTCAATTGCACACAAAGCGGCAATTGCTTCCGGATTGAAAACAATTGCTGTCCCTGGATCAGGACTCGATTGGAATGTGCTCTATCCGGCATCGCACGCACACCTTGCAAAACAAATCATAGAAAAAGGTGGCGCACTTATGTCTGAATTTGAACCCAAGTTCCGAGCCACACCCTATTCCTTTCCCCAACGCAACCGTATTATGGCAGGGATGTCACACGCGGTGCTCGTGATTGAAGCCGAGCAAAAATCTGGCACCTTGATCACCTCACGCCTTGCAACCGAATATAATCGCGAAGTACTTGCTGTCCCTGGATCAATTTTTTCAACTGGATCATCGGGACCTCATATGCTTATTCGACTGGGTGCGACACCCGTAACAAACTCAAGGGACATACTTACGGCACTTGGATTTGAAACTCTTTCAGATCAACTGCAAACTACCCGAGATTATTCAGACTGTTCATCAACCGAAAAATCTTTACTTGCTTTATTATCACAACCGCTCTCGCGCGATGAATTGATCCGCCAGTCGAAATTATCCACAAGCGAAGCCAACACAACACTCTCCATCTTGGAAATAAAAGGATTGGTAAAAGAAGTATTAGGAGAAATAAGAAGAACTTGATTCTTTAACCGTACGCGGTAACATCCTACTATCTCGGCAGCAATGTCGGGGGACGAGGGAACCAACGGACAGACGATTAACTTCCCTGTCGCGCATTGGGGATAGCGACCTGCTAAAACGCAGGGCCTTATACTCCGACCGTGCCTCGTTCCGCGCCGCAGCGATCTCCATCGCTGCGGCGCGTCACTTTTTTGCACAAAAGTTGCCAAGATTCAAACAATCATGTAATACTTGGAAACAATATGAAACTATTAGTTGTTGAGTCTCCCGCAAAATCAAAAACGATTTCAAAATACTTGGGGAAGGAGTACGTGGTCAAAGCTTCCGTTGGACACGTGCGCGACCTCCCCAAATCAAACAAAAACGCTATCGATATTGATGGCGGATTTGTGCCACACTATGAAAATGTCAAAGGGAAAGAGAAAGTCATTGCCGATATCTCCGATGCGGCAAAAAAAGCCGATGAAGTGATACTCGCAACCGATGCTGACCGAGAAGGAGAAGCGATTTCATGGCACCTTGCCGAAATCTTGCGTGAACAGAAGATAAAAACTCCGATTACTCGTGCGGTCTACCATGAAATCACTAAGGAAGCCGTCACTAAAGCCCTCGAACATCCAAGAAAGATTGACCAGAATCTCCGCCGCGCGCAGGAAGCACGCCGTGTTCTTGACCGCCTCGTGGGATACGATCTCTCTGGTCTTATCTGGAAAAAGGTGCGCTACGGCCTTTCCGCGGGCCGAGTACAATCCCCTGCGCTTCGCATACTAGTAGAGCGCGAACGGGAGATAAAAGCCTTTATTGCCGAAACCTTCTGGGTAATCACGGCCGCAGCCGAAACTCCGCGAAAAGAACAAATCTTGCTTACCTGTACTGAAGAACCTCGAGACAAAAAACTCGTTGATGAAATTGTAAAAAAAGGAACCGACAGCGAGTGGGCAGTCAAAGATGTTTCTGAAACAGAGGCGAAACGGTCTCCCAAAGCCCCCTTTATCACTTCAACGCTCCAGCAAGCCGCAAGCTCGCGCCTCGGATTCTCTCCGGCACGTACGATGTCCATTGCCCAAAAACTATATGAGGCGGGACTCATCACTTATATGCGCACGGACAGTACCAATTTAAGCGATACTGCGAAGCAAAGTGCACATGCCATTATCGAAAAACAATTTGGAAAAGGACTCTCGGAATCGCGCACCTACACTAAAAAAGTAAAAAACGCGCAGGAAGCACATGAAGCCATCCGCCCGACAAACCTTTCAGTTGAATCCGCAGGAACCACCGATGACCAACACAAACTGTATAAACTCATTTGGCAGCGAACGCTTGCTAGCCAGATGGTTGACGCAAAAGTACTCCGTACTAAAATAACTGCCAACATTGTCGGCGAAAGTATTCCTGATTTTGCGGCAAATGGCTCACGTACGGTATTTGCCGGATGGCTCCTTGCCGATCCTGAAGCGCGCGGAGAAGATGTTGAACTTCCCAAAGTATCAACCGGCGAAAAACTCATCGTCCATTCGGTTGATGTACAAGAAAAACAGACTGAACCGCCGCCACGATACACAGAAGCAGGACTCGTCAAAGAGCTCGAGAAGCGCGGCATCGGCCGCCCTTCCACCTATGCGTCTATTATAGAGACTTTGGTGCGCCGTGCCTACGTCACCAAAGAAGGGCGCTCGCTTCAGCCAACTGACACGGGTGAAGTCGTCTCGGGATTCCTTGAGAAAAACTTTGGCAACTATATCAGCGATACTTTCACTGCCGATATCGAAGACCAACTCGACGATATCGCGCTCGGCAAACGCGATTATGAAAAAACTCTTTCTCAATTTTACAAACCATTTATCAAAGAGGTGAAAGCAAAATCAAAAACGGCCGAAAAAATCACGAATCTCGGGGATGCCGATCCCAAATGGAAATGCCCAATTTGCGGGGGGCCAATGATCATCAAACTTTCAAAAGCGGGAAAATTCATGTCCTGCGCAAAATTCCCCGAGTGTACCGGCGCGCGCACCATTGAAGGAGAAGAACTTGCCGGACCGAAAGAAACCGGCGAACTTTGTCCTGACTGCGGAGGAAAACTCATTGAACGTGACGGGCGTTTTGGACGGTTCGTCGCCTGTTCCAATTATCCCAAGTGCAAATACGTAAAGAAAAGCGCGGAAGAAGAGGCTAAGGGGAAAACTGGCGTCATGTGCCCCACGTGTAAAACGGGAGAAATTGTCGAGCGCCGAGGCCGCTTCGGGCCGTTCTTCAGCTGTTCAAACTATCCCAAATGCACGTTTGCGATTAAAGCACGTCCCACCGGACGCACCTGTGACCTCTGTAATTCTTTAATGATGGAAGGCACGAAAACAATTCCAGAAAGGTGCTCTAACAAACTATGTGAGCAACATCAGCCCGGAAGGAAGAGAGTGGAGAAATAATATAGCACGCAGTCTTCACTGCGGGCGCAAAAGTTTTCGTGAGACGGAGCGATGTTTTTGCAGCAGCAAAAACCGCGAGTCGGGGTCGCGGAAATCTCCAAACGACCTAAATTTCTTTGAGCGAAGCGAAATAGAAATTGGAAGCGACCTTCATTTTGTTTACAAAATGGGAAGTCCCTTTAGGGGTACCCTTGTGGTGCGGCAGCGAGGAGATTATCTGTGACCGAAAACTATACCCGAACGCTGTTCAAACAAACTATGTGAACGACATCAGCCCGGAAGGAAAGGAAAAACTGAAACGAAATCTAAAGGCTAAAGTTCCGAATAGAATAGAGATCATCCCCTCCTTCGTTTTGCTGTTGCGGTGGAGTAGATGGAGTAGTAGCAGCGGTTGGGGGTTCTGAAGTAACCACTTCGGACAATACTTCTTTCACTTCTTCAACAATTTCCTGTGCAGTTACTGGCGGCGGGATAACACCCTGACTTTGTGCGAGCGCAGCGCGGCGCTGTTCAATCATCTGTACAATACCCTGCAAATCTTCCGGTGAGAAGAAATCAATGTGGATTTTTCCTCCGTTGTCTTTGTGTTCAATTTGTACACGTGTCCCCAGTGCTTCGGAAAGTTTCTCTTCGATTTCCACTGTTTGTGGATCAATGGCTCGGTCTTTTTTGCGCACGCGATCAAACGCAATACGGCGAGCAATTCCCTCCGCTTCGCGCACGGTCATACGTTTGAAAATAATTTCCTTAAACAAGGTTGATTGTTCTGCTGGCCGATCTGCAAGCATCAAAATCGGTCGAGTATGACCTTCAGAAATTTTCCCGCCCGCAAGCGCAGCAAGCACTTCTTCAGGTAGTGCCAGTATACGCAATGTGTTTGAGACATATTCGCGACTCTTCCCAATCTTTTCGGCGATATCGCTGTGCTTGTATGTAAATTCTTCTGCAAGTCGCTGGAACGCTTTTGCACGATCCACTGGGTTGAGGTCCTCGCGCTGTAAGTTTTCAATAATCGCTAGTTCAAGTTTAATTTTTGAATCGTCGCTGTCATTGCGGATGATTGCAGGAACTTGAGGCACACCGACCAATCGCGATGCGCGTAAACGGCGTTCACCTGAAATCAATTCGTATTCAACTACTAACCCCCCATCGGGACGCTGAACTTCTTTTCGAGTAACTACCAAGGGCTGCAAAACCCCATACGTGCGAATTGATTCAGCAAGATCTTTGAGTCGTGCTTCATCAAACTCCTGACGCGGCTGGTAGGGGTTTGGTCTTATCTTGTCGGTATCAATCCAAAAAATGGAATCGCCGTAAAAATGTGACATACCAAAATTGTATCATAAGCCGTACAAGCATAAAAATTGATTTTTGGTGATAAACTGCTAGGATTTGGTGAATGCCGGGATGGCGGAATTGGTAGACGCACACGACTCAAAATCGTGCGGAGAAATCCATGAGAGTTCGATTCTCTCTCCCGGCACAAATTTACAAAGTAAATTTGTGGTGGGAAGCCGTAAACTACTTTTCGGCGTGAGAGAATCGAAAGACTTTTCGTTACCGAACCGGCCTGCTGGTGCAGGTGGGTGAGGTCGAAAAGCACATGGCTACGTAGTAACCGATTCTTTCTCCTCCCTCAACACTTGCTTTTTCTTCAGTCAAAGATAGATTAGTTAGGTGAAACCAAAACTCATAGTAGTACTCGGACCGACCGCAGTTGGGAAAAGCGCGCTTGCCATACAGCTCGCGCGCCGCTTCAATGGCGAAATTATCTCCGCTGACTCGCGGCAAGTATATACAGGACTTAATATCGGTACGGGAAAAGTCACTAAAAAAGAAATGTGTGGTGTCCGACATCACCTGCTTGATGTGGAAAACCCTAAACATCGATATTCAGTGGTTCACTATGTCGAACAAGCAAAGAAAGCTATCAATGAAATTCAATCTCAAGGCAAACTTCCTATCATCTGTGGCGGGACCGGATTTTATATTTCCGCACTCGTCGACGGCATTATCCTTCCAGAGGTTCCTCCAAACAAAAAACTGCGCTCGCGGCTTGCAAAAAAATCTTCAGCCGAACTCATGATAATTCTGAAAAAACTTGACCTTAAACGGGCAAAAGGAATTGACCCACGCAACAACCGCCGGATGATTCGCGCCATTGAAATTGCAACCACACTCGGGAAAGTCCCTGCAGTTTCAAAGACGTTAAACTACAATCCCTTTTTCATCGGAATTACACTTTCAAGCAATGAGCTGAAACAACGAATCCAAAAACGCCTTCTTGATCGTATGAAACAAGGAATGATCGTCGAGACAAAAAAACTTCATAAACAAGGTCTCTCATGGAAACGAATGAACGAACTCGGACTTGAGTATCGCTATCTTGCACTTCATCTCCGAGGAAAGCTCACTCGAGCGGAAATGATAGAAAAACTTAATCATGAAATTTGGCAGTATGCCCGCCGGCAAATGACATGGTTCCGCCCTGACAAACGAATTAACTGGTTTTCTCCTGCAGAGGGTAAAAAGATAGAGAACTCAATTAAAAAATTTCTGTAAATGTTTGTCCTCCAGTATGACTGGAGGACATGGAGAAAAGGAGCGCTAGCCACCCCCTTCGCGTTGCTGGAGAATCAACAGAATCTGCGGATCAGTTGGTTTGCCGTTCCGGCAATGGCTCATGACAGCTGCATTCAGATCTACTTCAGTTACCGTCGAATCAGGACCTGAATCTGCTCCTGCGATGAGTTGACGCTGGAATTGGGGTATTACAGGTTGCATGCGTTGTTGTTCCTGCGGTTGCATACCACACCTCGTGGGTTCGGGGTTTGGGGGTTCAACTATTCTAAGTATAACCTCTTAAAAATAGAGAGGAACAAAACTGTGTATAAGAAAACCTACTCTTCTTTCCCTTTCCTTTTTCTCAAATAGGTCTTGCCTTTCAGTTTTTCCGGTAGATAACTTTCTTTGTCATATTTCTGATACCCTTTCCCATATCCAAGTTCTTTCATCAGTTTTGTAGGAGCATTGCGAATATTCATAGGAATTGGCAGGTTGCCAAATTTCCGAACGTCTTCTTGTGCACCGCGAAGGGCGTCGTAGGCACTGCGGTCTTTTGCCGCACCAGCGAGATATGCAACTCCATGTGCGAGGTTAATTGCCGCTTCAGGAAGTCCAATCACATCAACTGCTTGAAATACTCCGTTTGCCACAACGAGGGCAGTTGGCTGTGCAAGACCAATATCTTCAGATGCAAATATCACCATTCGCCGCGCAATAAATTTAGGATCCTCCCCGCCTTCAATCATGCGTGCCAGATAATAAATAGCCGCATCGGCTTGGCCCGCGCGTATGCTTTTTATAAATGCACTGATCGTATCGTAATGTTCGTCACCTTTCTTATCAAACCGTAAAAAGGCGTGTTGTAAGGTATCGGTCAGCGTTTCTACGTTCACTTTTTTGTAGAGTTCTTGCGTATTTTCCAAAACCGTAATGGCAATTCGTGCATCTCCATGCGCCATCTCAATGAGCCAATCAAGTGCTTTTTTATCAATCTTTATTTTGGTGCGTTTGATAATCGTCGCCATTTCTTTTTCAGAAAGTGACTTCAGGACAAACACGCGGCATCGCGAGAGAAGTGCGGAAATGACTTCAAACGACGGGTTCTCGGTGGTCGCACCAATGAGTGTGAGTTTTCCGGTCTCAACAAACGGCAAAAGAAAATCCTGTTGTGCTTTATTAAAGCGGTGAATCTCATCCAGAAACAGAACTTTGGGACGTTGTTCCATAAGCGTGTCCGGTTCCTCGACAATCTTTCTGATATCGTCCTTTCCTGCCGAGACTGCCGACAATTCATAGAGACGAGCCCCTAATGCTCGGGCATACATTTTCGCAAGTGTGGTCTTACCCACCCCAGGTGGTCCCCACAGGATAAGTGAAAAGAGATGTTTCTTCTCAAGTGCAATACGCAAGGGCTTATCTTTGCCCACGAGATGTTCCTGTCCGACAAAATCCTTGAGAGATGTCGGTCTAATTTTTGATGCGAGAGGTTCCATCCCTATTAGCTTATAGCTTTTAGCTTCTAGCGTACAGCTTTAAAAAAGAGCGTAATATGCTACTATTTCCCCCAAGGGCCTGTAGTTTCAATGGTAAAACATCGGTCTCCAAAACCGAGGTTCCCAGTTCGAGTCTGGGCGGGCCCGCCAATATATCAATAGAAAAACCCCGCTTCCTGCGGGATTTTTCTATTTCTTGGCTTCCTTATGAGAAGTCCGCTTTCGACAACCGAATTGTCTTTGGAAACCCACGGTTTTCCAACACTCGCTTCGCTCGCTGCCTTCCTCCACGGGAATGATTTCTCCTTCCCGACCCCATCCTCAATTGGTGCCGAAAAAGAAAAGTCCCGCTTGGAACGGGGACTTTTACTTCTTAGCCTCTTTATGCGGCGTCCGCTTCCGACACCAATTGCAAAACTTTTTGAGCTCGATTTTGCGCTCAACTTTCTTCTTGTTTTTGCTCGTCCAGTAGTTTATGCGTTTGCACTTGCTACAGGTGAGTTTTATGAGGCGATCCTGTGACATAATCCGTTAAATATGGTGAGCAAACACTATAGCGTATGTCATAACTTTAATCAAGCGAGTTCTCGTATAGAGCGCTGAAAGAGGTCTCCCTTTTCCTCAAAATTCTTCCATATGCTGTAACTAGGCGAAGCGCAGGACAAGAGGCAAATACTTCCTTCTGGTGTGTGCGTGTATGCATATTCGACAGCTTTTTTCATATCATTAGTCTCGAAAAATTCGGGGATATCCTGTTTTCGATTCTCAAGAGCCTTGAGTATCGCCGCTTTTATCTTTTCCCCGCTTTCCGGAAACAACACCACATGACTCGTGCCATGCAAAATCACTTCGTATGCAAGCGCGGTAAAATCATATCCGCGATCGGTACCTCCTAACAACAGCGTTTGCACGTTGGAAAGCGACTGCAGAGCAGCAATGGTGGATTCTGGCGTAGTTGAAATTGCGTCATCATAAAACGTAATGTCTTTGAAGGTTCCTACAAGTTCAAGCCGGTGCGGAAGAGGCTTGAATGCGCGCACTGCTTTCTCGCTCACGGTGTCAGAAATGGAGAGTAGCCGAGCAACCGTCACCGCGGCACACACATTGTCTGTATTGTGATCACCCAGCAGTGGAATAACATCCCGCGAAAATGGGAGTTCTTTGATAAACGGCGTGGCTTGTGCTTTTGTCTCTTTGGAGAGTTTGTTAAGCCTATCAACGCGCGGATTAAAGACAAAAAAATCCTTCTTAGTTGCTTGAGCAATAATGTTTTTCTTAGCCTGCCAATATTCCTCGAGTCCTCCGTGATAATCCATATGCTCGGGGAAAAATGCCGTAAATACGCTGATGTGTGGCGAATATTCGATATCCTCCAATTGATAGCTTGAAAGTTCAGCCACATACATATAGTCACTGTCATCGTCTCCCTCTAATTCATCGAGCATCGGCTTTCCGATATTTCCTACCAACTTCACCTTTTTGCCTGACGCCTTGATTATCGAATAGATAAGGGATGCGGTGGTGCTCTTTCCCTTCGAACCGGTCACGCCAATCACCTTCCCCTTTGTATTAGCAAAGAAAATATTAGTCGCAGTGGTATAGGGTTTGGTCACCACACGCCGTGGTATGCCCGCGGTCTTGATCACCAAGTCATACTCTTCCTGTTTCTTAAGATAATCCAACCCATCCTTTTGATCGGCAATCCCAATTTCTTTATCAGGAAAAAACCGCTTCAAAAATGAGAGGGTTGCTTTCCCTTCGATTCCAAACCCGAGTATGAGTATTTTCTTATTTTGTAATTCTTTAAGCGTCATAGTGTGGCAAGAGCTTTGCTTGGTATTTCTCAATAGAGTCAAATTCTTTTGAACAGAGTGACACAAACTGCTTCATCACTATATCAGCTTCATACTCTCCTTTCTGGTGAGCAAGTAGAAATGCAAGTTTGGTTTCCTCGGGCGTCCCCACACACTCAAACGGCTTAAATGCCTCAAGTCCGAGTAATTCTCGATAAATCGGCAAAAGTTTCTCATCTGCAAACAGATTCTTCCCAAATATAGAAACTAGTTTCTCTTTGGGGATAAACGGCGCCAAGATTGCAAACACAAATGCGCATTTCGGACATTCGCCGCACCATTTTCTTTCTGCCCGCTTCGTCAGCAAAAAGTTTTTGTTACAACTTGAAAATACGTCAAAATACTGGGGGTATTTTGAAAAAAGTGCGCCAACCTGCAATTCTGAAAAATTTCGTATGAGCGAGTGAAATGTAATGTCACTCGATACAAATTCGGAAAAATATGTCCGCAATAATTTCTCGGCTTCTTCTGACTTACTCCACTGATGATTAATCATTTCTCCTAAATATTCAACATTTCCATAATCAGCACTGTCTTCTGCAGAAAGCACTACTTCGTCAAATCCATACAGAAGTGCAACAAGCATCGCTGTAGCACTATACAGTGTTGAAACTGGCACATGTCCGTTGTATACATCAGATCGTTTGTTTAATTCCAAGAGCTTCGGGTCAATCTGACGTCCGATAGTAATCAGTTCGACACCTGTGGATTTCGCAGCTTCTTTGATAAGCGGAAAATCGCCTAAAGAAAAAAACGAGAATTGCTTTCCTGATTTCCGCACCAATTCTCCAGAAACAAATGAGTCTTTCCCGCCGCCGAGCAGGACAAGTGAGCGATCAGAATCTGGAAGTGTTGTCTGAACTGGTGGGGTTAATTTGGAACTTATCGGAAATTCGACTAGCCCGCGGAAATCAATCTTATTCTTATAGAAAAACTCTCCAAGCCCTTTTGTATATACCGTATTCCAAAATACTGTCTGTTTTTCCGAAAGCGAAATGATCGGCGTCTCAATAATTTTAGGACAAAATGTCTTCCAGTAACTGACACCTAGTGCAAGCAGAAGAAAATCGAGTATTGAATTGGCGTGTGTTTTATCCTCTACTGAAAGAGGTTTAGGCAATGTAAGAGTCTCGGCAAACACAAACTCCTCTTTCCCGTGCGAAAGTACATAGTGAAATTTGACTGCATCTCTCTCCCCTGTGATCTCCCATCCTTTGAATAAGAACTTGTCTGTATTATGCATAGATACGGGGAATAAGCGGGTTTATACGCGTAACAATTTCGTAGTTGATAGTGCCCGCTGTTTCTGCAAGTACTTCGGCAGAGAAATTATTTTTTTCTGAATTTCCAATAATCACGACTTCATCGCCTGTTTGTACCTCCGGAATATCAGTTACATCAAGTACAATCATGTCCATCGAGACTCTGCCAAGGACTTTGGCGGGCTTGCCATGTATACCAACAATGCCTTTACTTGAAAGCGACCGGAAGAATCCGTGCCAATACCCAATTCCACATATCGCAACCCGCGAATCTCGTGAGACAGTTTCGGTAAGATCGTAACCAATTTTGTCCCCACACTTCAGTGATTTCACATCACCAACAATCGCTTTCCAAGAGAGCACTGGGTCTAACGCAATACGTTTTTCTGCATATTGCTTTACTTCAGACGAAGGCCAGAGACCGTAGAGTCCAATCCCCACGCGGACCATATCAAAGTGTGATTCAGGCAGAAGCATCGTTGCCGCAGTCCCTGCGGTGTGTGCAATCAGCGAAAAACCAGCTTGCATAAACTGATCACGGCATAATTTAAACTGATTAATTTGCTCAAGAGAATACGGAGAGGAAGGACTTTCTGCCGCGGCAAAATGTGTGTACAAACCTTCAACAGCAAGCGGAGAGCGAGAAGCGAGAAGCGAAGAGAGAACGTCAGGAAGTTCTGGCAAAAGAAAGCCTTGGCGATGCAGGCCGGTATCAATTTTTATATGAATTTTAGGAAGTTTTGTCTTTAATGTGCTCACTGCATTCAACGAAGTGAAATTAGAGATAGTGACACTAATATCGTTTTCGGAAGCCAAAACAAATCCCTCTGGGGACGTAAAACCCAGTACTAATATCGGCTTTTTGATTCCAGCTTTCCGAAGTGTAATAGCTTCAGAGAGTTCGTCTACACCCAACCAATCCGCTCCAAGCGAATCAAGTTCTTTTGCATACTCAACCATCCCATGTCCATAGGCATTTGATTTGACTACTGCCATAAATTTGACTTCGGGTCTCAAAAGAGACCGAAAAGTGCGGTAATTGGCTCTGATCGCGTCTTTGTTGATCTCAACCCAAGTGCGAAATCCTCTCTGTTCCCTATCTTTCATAAGTGAAAACAGTATAAACGAAAAAGGAGAAAAAGGAACGCCGCTCTCCGAAAAGATCGGGAGCGGCGCGCGGAACCACTGGTCAACAGCATATGACTTGTTGGAAATGGAGAACACGAAACGAACAGAATTTCCACCCGAGAAACTTCGGCCAAAGCGCGTTAATTGCTTCAATTGCCTGTTCCGGAGTGTCACAGATGATGACTGCCTTTCCAGCACCTTGAGGCGAATCCCACATAAGTGCTACGGGAAAATCTTCCGGTGCGGGGAGATTGTCGATTGCTTGCGACTGACTAGCCGCAGGCAAAATCTGCGGAATGAGTATGGCGTTTTGCATAAGAACAAAAGAAAAGGGGGTTTCTGGCGTACTTTGCTATCAAGCATACGGGGAAGAAACAAAGAGTCAACTTACGCATGCACGTGGTACAATTCCCTTTAATGAATAAAGAGGAAAGACTCAAAAAACTCCAAGCGGAACTCGCACAAGCCCAACTGCCTCTTATGGAAAGCAACTTGGTCTTCGGCGAAGGGAATATAGACTGTGAAGTGCTCTTTATTGGCGAGGCTCCTGGAAAAACAGAAGACGAGCTCAAACGACCGTTTGTGGGGCGAGCGGGGCAACTGGTGAATAAATTACTTACAGAGATCGGATGGAAACGCGAAGACGTGTATATCACCAACATCGTCAAGCGCCGCCCACCGGAAAATCGAGATCCCCTTCCAGAAGAAATCGAGGCGTACAAACCCTTTCTTACGAAACAAATCGAAATCATTAATCCGAAGATTATCGCCACGCTCGGACGATTTTCAATGAATTATTTTCTCCCGTTTGCAAAAATCACGCGAGATCAGGGAAAAGAATTTGAAAATAATGGAAGAATTATCTACCCAATTCTCCATCCCGCTGCTGCGCTCCGCGGAACTACGATGATGAATCAATTTCGAGAAACATTTAAAAAACTCCCCGAGGTTGTTGCTCGATTAAAAAACAAGCCTCAAATTGACACTTCATCAAAACCAGAACCAATTGCACGAAAGAAAGAAGCTCAGGACAAGTTGTTTTAGAAAATTATTTTGCGGTGCGCCGAGAAGGATTCGAAGCTTACAGCTTCAATACAGGTTTCCCATCCGCTTTCAGCGGATATGGGAGAACCTTTTCGAATCCTTCACGTAAAACACGCACGGGAAGAAGTTTCGCTCCATACCGGAGCAGTTATCCCGATTGGATTTTTTCTTCGTCCTGTGGACTCGAAAAACTGCTCAATCGGGCTTCGAATCCTTCACGGAAGCGTAACACGCTTCCTCCTGCACAAAATTAAAGCGGGCTTACGCCCGCATTAATTTTGCGCAGGGAAGGATTCGAACCTTCGTAGCCCAATGGGCGACAGATTTACAGTCTGTTGCGATTGACCACTCCGCCACCTGCGCGTGGCGACATAATAACATAAAATCACACCGTACCCAACAAGTACGGTGTGATTTTAGATTCTGTTTTTATGCTTTCACGGTCTCTTCAACAACCAGTTCTTCCCCAACCAGTGATCCTTTTTTTCCTTTCTGAACATCAAATGCCAATTCCCCAGCTTTAACGCTCACCGTAATTACTCCTCCTCGTATCACCCCTTTTGAAATCATCATGGATGCAATCGGGTTAAGTAGTTTAGTTTGAATCAGACGCTTCAGCGGACGCGCTCCATATTGCGGATTGTATCCTTCTTTAGCCAAGAAAGTTCTCACCTCGTCATCAATAATAAGTTTGATATCTTTTTCTTTCATGCGGGCATCGGTCTGAAGAATCTGCAAATCAACAATTTTGCGTATCGCCTCCGTACTCAAGATATCGAAGAGGATAATCTCGTCGAGCCGATTGAGGAATTCTGGGCGGAAGTGATCTTTAAGCGCGTCCATCACTTTAACCTTTGCCTCCTCATACGCACTGCTTTCAGTAGGCTTCGCGGCAAATCCTAAATGCTCCATCTTGTCGATAAATTGCGCACCAATGTTTGACGTAAGGATGATAATCGTATTTTTGAAATTAACCACACGACCCTTCGCATCAGTCAGTCTCCCGTTATCAAGAATCTGCAACAGCACATTGAATACTTCAGGATGCGCTTTCTCAATCTCATCAAAGAGAATGACCGAGTATGGGCGGTGTCGAACAGTTTCGGTAAATGTCCCCCCTTCTTCATATCCGACATACCCTGGAGGCGCACCGATAAGTTTTGACACCGAATGCTTCTCCATAAATTCAGACATGTCAACGCGAATCAAGGATTTCTCATCATTAAACATGAATTCAGCAAGCGCTTTGGTCAATTCGGTTTTGCCAACCCCTGTCGGACCCAAGAACATAAACGAACCAATTGGGCGATTCGGATCCGAAATACCTGCCCGCGAGCGCTTCACGGCATCAGCAATCTTCTGTACTGCCTGATCTTGGCCGATAATTCGTTTCTTGAGCTCATCTTCAATACGGACCAACTTAATCGCTTCGGCTTCAAGCATGCGGTTAACGGGGATCCCCGTCCAACGGGAAACCACATTAGCAATATCATTTTCGGTGATATCTTCTTTAAGCATCCGATGGGATCCCTGCAAACGTTTCAGGCGCTTTGCTTTATTCTCAAGATCTTTTTCGAGTGCTGGGATTTTTCCATATCGAATTTCCGCCGCGAGTGCAAGATCAGCACGAGATACTGCAGTGTCAGACTCAAGCCGCAGAGATTCAAGTTTACCTTTTATTTCTTTGATGTCAGAGAGAGTTTCTTTCTCATTTTTCCACTTGAGTTCAATTTCTGCAGTCTCCTCTTTGAGGTCGGCAATTTCCTTTTCAATTTTCTTCACGCGATCTTTTGCGCGCTTGGAAGTCGAAGCTTCCTTTTTCAGTGCCTCGCGCTCGATTTCAAGCCGAGTCACCTTCTGATGTGTCTCTTCAAGAATCGGCGGCCTGCTCTGTAACGAAATCTTCAGTGACGAAGATGCTTCGTCAATCAAATCTACCGCTTTATCAGGCAAAAATCGATCGGTAATGTAGCGAGCACTCAAATTGACTGCCGACAACAGGGATTCGTCAGTAATGTGAACTCCGTGATACAGCTCATATTTTTCTTTCAGTCCACGCAAAATAGTAATCGCATCGTCAGTGGAGGGTTCAGACACATACACCGGCTGGAAACGGCGTGTGAGTGCCGGATCTTTCTCAATATGTTTTTGGTATTCTTTAAGTGTTGTTGCTCCGATTGCACGCAATTCGCCACGCGCTAAAGCAGGCTTGAGCATGTTAGATGCGTCCATCGAACCTTCGGCTGCGCCAGCACCGACAATCGTGTGGATCTCATCAATAAAAAGTATAAATTTGTTTTCCGAACGCTCAATCTCTTTCATAATATTTTTCAGACGCTCTTCAAACTCTCCGCGGTATTTCGTGCCGGCAATCAACATACCAAGATCAAGGGAAACAAGATCTTTGTCTTTGAGAGACTCGGGAACATCGCCAGCAACAATCCGCTGTGCCAATCCTTCGACAATCGCTGTTTTTCCGACACCCGCCTCGCCGATTAAAATCGGATTATTTTTTGTGCGGCGCGACAAAATTTGGATAATACGCGTAATCTCCTGATCGCGGCCGATTACCGGATCAAGTTTATTCTCCGATGCAAGGTGCGTGAGACTGCGCGTGTATTTCGACACGGCACGAAAACGCTTAGGCTGATTTACATCAGTAATCTTTGAATTGCGGAGTTCTTCAAGAACCGGCAAAAGCGCATTCTTGTCTATACGGAAACGAGTCAGTAATTCGCGCGCCTGTCCGGGAATGTCAAACATTGCTAAAAACAAATGCTCGACAGAAATAAATTCATCTTTGAGCTGTGCGGCAACTTTCGCTGAAAATTCTATAGTTTGCGCGAGTTCCGGCGTCAGATACACCTGATACGAGGGAGCGAGTACCGGCGCGGATTCCGGCGATTCAAGTCCTTCAAGTACTGACTCAGTCAGTAGCGCCGTATCGACTTCAAGTTTCTCCAGCAGAGAAAGAACGATACTGTCTTCCTGCATCAAAAGCGCAACTAACAAGTGAAGTGGGTTTACATGATTCTGGCCACGTTCAATCGCAAGCTCATGAGCCCGCCTAATTGCTTCTTTTGCTTTTGTAGTGAAATTTTGAAATGGTGGCATATATTCAGTGTACTATTACACTTTTGCGTAAACTTTATATACAACAATTAATTGCTAAAGTCAATCTATCGTGCCTTGGTTGAGCTTGCCTGCGCTGTCATATAACCTGCCAGTAGCGATGAAATCTTGTTGCTAGGCAAAAAAGGACCTGCTTCTCCGGAGAGTTTGAATGCTATTACTTCAGCTGACAAGTTCGTCAACACACCGTTATCTGCCGATCCAACGCGTATATTTGAAGTAATGTCAGTTACCGGTGCAGGAACTTGGGGTTCAGTTGAGCTTGCATCTAGTGTTACAGTCTTTGTGCGAAGATTTGAAATCAAGCCTGTTCCCACTGAATTTGTTTCAAGACCTCCGATATACACCACGGTCTGCCCAAGCTTAAGTTTATCCGAATCGGCAAGCACAACAGGTTGAAGGGAAATTTTGGAACCTTCAGGCAATTTGATTTTAAATAAAACTGTTTGTGTGGCTTCATAAGAGATGAGCCTATCAACCGGAAAAGAAGCCCCACTTGCCAATTCTACAGTGTAGTGTGCGTCGGAAAATACCTGCCAAGAATCGGCGAGTACCAATCCATCTTTGGACAAAATAATGCCGAAAGCTGCCGGTGTCTTCTGTCCATCAGATCCCACCATAGAGAAACGTACAATGCTCGGAGTATTTTCCTCAATCGAACTGACAATCAAATCATCTTCTTTCACCACTACGGTTTCTTTGGTCACCACCGCGGCTGACTGGGTCGGAACCTGCACCACCTTTTCAATCGTCCGCTCTACCACGCGATTTATAGTCTGTGTCATTCCCTGCGGAACCTGATCCATGAGTGCAACGGTCACAATTCCAGTTGCAATGGACGTGATAAAACTCACGAGGAGTGTTACCAATACTATTTGCTGTTTCGTGAGATTCTCCATGCGCTGATTGTAGCAGGACAAACAAGAAAATCAACTTCAAAGATCTTCTGCCATATCGTGCAACTGTTTCGTATTATTTTTTGCTATGGACGATACTTTCGAGTTCAGCAAGCACCTGCTTAATATCCGATTTTTTTGTCGTGATGCCCAAACTGAACCGCAGTGATGATTTTGCAGAATCGTCTGTGCGCCCAAGTGCGCGCACTACATACGATTCCCCTTCATCGCGCAAACAAGAACTTTTGGTCGAACAAGCAATCCCTGCAGCATCAAGCTGAATCACAGCGAATTCCGCATCAAGTTGAGAAATGGAAATATTTACATTTGCAGGCACTCTGGTCTCCTCACCCCCATTGATCAGAGCCGAAGGGATTCTTTGTTTGATCTCGGAAAAGAAAAAGTCTCTCAAGATTCTCAACCGTTTGCTTTCTTTTTCTCTGCGTGCGTGCGCAAGTTCAAATGCTTTTGCTAAACCAACTGCAAGCGGCACACTTTCTGTTGAAGGCCGTCTGCCCCGCTCCTGTCCCCCGCCGTCAAAAAGTGAAACGATTTCAGTTCCCCGCCGTACATAAAGTGCGCCTATGCCTTTCGGGCCACATATCTTGTGTCCATCAAAAGAGACGAAATCCGCGCCAAGATATTCCTGCCCCACGGGAAGATAAAGCGGCGCCTGACACGCATCCGTATGCAATAACACTTTTTGATTTGTCTTTTGATTCCATGCACGAATAATTCCTGCAAGTTTCCGAATCGGCTGAATAGTGCCGATTTCATTATTGACATACATCACCGAGACCAGCACTGTTTCCGGCGTAAGCAATTTCTCAAACTCATTTACACGCACAATTCCTTCTGTATCAACCGGAAGTATGCTAACTCGGACACCTTCACGTTCAAGGCGTTTGACACATTCACGTACAGAAGAATGCTCAATCGAAGACACTATAATATGCATCGAGGACAGTGCACGTCCTTTCGATTGCAGTTGCATAATATGTCCTCGCATCGCGAGATTGTTTGCTTCAGTTCCACTTGAAGTAAAAACAATTTCATCGGCATGCGCTTCGATCAATCGCGCAATCTTTGTTCGTGCGTCTAAAAGAGCTTTGCTTGCCACAACCCCTTCGTGGTGCACCGATCCCGCATTACCAAAATACTTGCTCCAATATGGACGCATAGCGCGCTCAACTTGTCGGTCAAGTGGCGTGGTAGACGCATAATCAAGATAGATCCGTTTCGACATAAAAACACTATAGGATAGCGCGATAGGATACGCAAGAAAAGCGGGCGTCCGAAAC
>Ga0209542_10002118_pt1 | contig 45284 bp, 53 predicted proteins | sample RifCSPhighO2_01_FD_184028 | JGI IMG/M metagenome (GOLD analysis project Ga0209542, IMG submission 184028) | Soil microbial communities from Rifle, Colorado - Rifle CSP2_plank highO2_0.1 (SPAdes) (version 2) | ecosystem: Environmental > Terrestrial > Deep subsurface > Rock core/Sediment ...
GTATTATTTTTGCGCCGTATTTATCTTTTATATCTGATAAATATCTAGAAAATGCTATTTGTTTTGATTTTACTTCATTTGAGGGATTTTCAAATTGGTATAAGTAAACAATAGTGTGGAAATTTGAAGGGCATCTTTTCTTCAATTCTGTTGCGTCTTTCCAGAGTATTAATCTCAACAAATCGTATTTTCTGTGAAGAGATTTAGTTATTTTAGTTAGACTTGATGAGGAGTCGTATTTTTCTAAAAGTATAGCTTCATAATATATATCGTCTGCGAATTCTGATATTTTTTCACTTTGTTTTTCACAATCTATATTGAATGTTTCAGATATTTCCCCCATTATCTTGCTGTCTAAAATATTTATTTCAGAATTAAGAAGTATCTCTTGAGTTTCTGCTCCCCGATAGTTTTCTAAATATACTCCTATTACTAGACCTGCTATGAATAATATGGCTGCTGAAAATAGCGCTTGCCAAAATGAACTTCTGTTTTTTATCTCCATGAATAGTTTCCTCTAATGATTTTGTAAATTGAAGTTATTAAAATTAACGGATAGAGTGATAGGTATATTATGAAGTATACAAATAGTACTGGTATGTTTTTGTCTCTTAGTTCTTTTTCTTTTACTATACTTAGTCCGATATAGGTGAATATACCTCCTAAAAGGAAAAGAGCTAGTCCGAAATAGTTTAGAACGCTGGGGTGTAGATTTAATTCGCTGAATTTTATTAAATCGGTTCCTGCATAAATTGAAAACTTAGTTGCAAGATATTTTATGTAGATGCTTTTGATTGATAGATATGTAAATAGGCTTAATCCCATAAGGCCTATTACTAGAGAGATTAGGAAGAAAGGCATTATGAATGCGCCCAACATTCCTTTTCTTAAGAAGAAAGATTTGTATTTCAGTAATGTCTGGATTCCCCCTATATTCCAACGTACTCTTTGTTTCCACCATGCTTTAAATTTATCTGGAGTTATTGATTCTGTTTTTGTTGAGAGACACATTCTTGCTTTATATCCATGATAAACCATTCTCCAGACTATTTCTATGTCTTGAGTCATATTATTAGTGTCAAATAATCCTATTTCAAAGAGTACTTTCTTTTTATAGAGTGCAAATGGACCGGGAGTTACATAAACTGCATCTATTTGATCAAGGAGTTTTCTTGTAAATGCAATTACACTATATTCAACTGCCTGTATTCTTTCAAAGAATTTGTTTTGATTCTTTGCTCTTATTTGACAGGTAACTCCTCCAACTAGTTTATCATTTTGTAAGAAACCTATCATTTTAATTAGAGCATCTTTGTCAGGAGTTGAATCAGCATCTGCTACGGCAATATAGTTGTATTTTGCGGCTCTGATTCCTATATTAGTTGGCTCTGCTGCTTTGCCTGAATTTACTTTATTTATGATTAAATGTACATTTGAATATTTTTTTGTGTATTCTCTGACTATTTCTGCGCTGTTGTCTTTGCTTTTATCATCTACTACAATTATCTCTATCATTTCTTTGGGATAGTTTAGACTTAGTAGAGATTCTATTGCTTTTCCTATGCTTTTAGATTCATTATAACAAGGCATAACTATGCTTACTGGCTCTGGTTTTCCTTTTGGATAATGAAAGATTTCATTTTTATTTTTTAAATATACTATTACGAATAGACTTGTCATGTATAATGCAAGAAAAGTGTACAGAAAAAAGAAGAATTGTATAAAGTTCATTTTATTCAGCTTTTTTTATTATTTCTTCATCTGAGTTTAAGTGGAAATATTCGTAGAAATTTTCATTTAATTTTAGTTCTGCAGTATGTCCTATCTTTTTTTTATTAATTAGAGTTAATTCGACAAATTTTTTTATGTGGTCGTATGCTTTGTTTCCTCTTATTTTTATTAAAACACTTTGTTTTATTGGTTGTTTATAGGCTATTATCGCTAAAGTTTCTTGTTCTGCTTTTGTAAATTCTGAATTTCCTGTTGCGAGTTTATTTACCATATAGGCGTATTCTTGCGATACGTCCATTTTCCAACTTTCTCCTCTTTTTATTACTTCTATTCCTGAATTTTTGTATTTATCATCTAAATCGTTTAGGGACTTTTTTAATAGAATGGGATTTATGTCAGTAAGTGCTACTAATTCTTGTATATTCAGAAATCTTCCAGAAATAAATAAAGCTGCCTCTAATTTTTTCAGATTGGAAAGGTCTGTCTGGTCATCAATTTCATCAAGGCTCTCTTTGCTTATATCCATGTTTATTTTTGTAAATGGAAGTATTAAAAGTTATTTGTCTTTGGTAATATCTAGTGTTCGAAGGGTTTAGGGTATTTGATATAATTAGGGGTTTATCTTTTTAGCTTTGAGACACTATAAATTGCTGTAAGGGGTTTCTACCAAGAAATCTTTTTTACTGATGGGAGTCTGTTGTATATTATTTCATCAAATCTGTAAACTTCTATACTTGTTTCCATCTGGTCATCAAAGTATCTTATTTCATAGTCTTTGTCTGTTTTTGGGTCAAAGCATTCTATTACCATTTCTTTTGTAGAGCCATGGTCTATCAAGATATGATGAGCGTCAACTTCAAGTTTCATATCATCTACTTTTATTGTGTCTCCTTTTTTTACACTCTTTATAGATTTTGAGGATTCTAACTTTATTCTTTCAATTTCTTCTGAATCTTCTTTTTTAGTTACCATTGTTTCTTTTCTGCTAGGATAAAGTTGCTTTCTTTTCTAGGCGAATTTTCAAAGAATATTTCTCTGAAGTCCTCTTTACAAGTTTTTGAGCTTTTCTCCTGACGCATTCCTGAATTCTTTGTTTTTAAACTTTTTCCTGCTCTTAGTTTTACTCTGTCAAGAGCTTTTGAGAATTTGTCTATAATAGCTTTGGCTTCAATCTTTATTCTGTCTTCCATTTGGGTATGAAAATGTATTTGTTTATAAATTTAATCTTGTTTTGAGAGATAGAAATTATTGATACAGAGAGAATTTTCCTGTAAATTCTTTTAATTCTTCTGTTGAACCAAATAATACAATTCCCCAGTAATCTAGTTCTTCTTCAGAGGTTTTGCTTGTTGCTTCTTTTTGCTGTTCTGATGTGCCTAAAGTCATTGTACTTGTGAAATCTGAGAAAGGGATTTTTCTAGCTAGGCATTCTTTTCTTACATTTCTTATTTTATTTGAATTATCTGCTTTGAGAATTATGAATGGGAAGTGAGAGATATTTGGATGTATTCCACCATCTTTGTCTTTATATTGTAAAAAATATAAGTCTTTTGAATTGTCTAGTCCTCCAACAAGTCCCGCAGTTATATGTCCAAGTGCATTCATAAGACGACCTGTTTCAATCTTTTTGTTGAGAATGGCTATGAATCTCTTTGAATTTTCATCAGGGAGTATTTCTTCCATGAAAAGTTAAATGTTTGGAGATATAAAAGAATATCTATTTTTTAGCCATAATTTTAATAACTCCAAAAAAATATAAAACACATGGAAAAGACAATTTCTCAACACATGAAAGAATTGAGAGATTACAATATAGATACTTATGAACATAGCTTAAGGGTTGCCCTTTCATGTAGTCGTTTGGGAATTGCTAATGGTTTAGAATTACCAGAAGTAAATTTAGTTTATCATGCAGGGCGAGTTCACGATATTGGTAAGTTGAAGGTTCCTCTCGAATTATTAACAAAAGAAAGTGAACTTACAGAAGAGGAAAGAACATTGATTGAAGGTCATGTAAGACAAGGTTATTTAATTTTAGAAGGAGATTTTTTCAGAGAAATAAGGTCAATAATGGTGAGTCATCATGAATTTGGAAGAAGGCCTTATCCTAGAAATGGTTTAGATAGAAGAAAAGAAACAAGGGATTATGAAATAGGATGTGAAAAAGAAGGAGATAGTGAAAGAAGGGCAGAAGATGAAAGAGTTTCAAAGTTTGGACAAATTCTAGCAGTATGTGATATGTTTGATGCACTTTCTATGCCTAGAGCATATAAAGACGCTCTGAGTAAAGAGGAAGTTAGGAAAATTTTAGAGGCAGAGTTTAGAGGAGATAAAAAATATATTGAGCAGATTATAAATAGTTTGTTTAAACTCTAGATTTTAAGAACAAATTACTCCCTAGTCTATTTCTCAGATATTTTTTCCTTCTTAGCACTTTTCTTATTTGTCTCTTTTGATTCCTTGCTTTTCTCGGTAATATTTATCTTAACATACAAATCTTTGAGTTGTTGATCAGTTACATCTGAAGGAGCATCTAACATAACTTCTCTTCCATCTGAATTCTTTGGAAATGCAATAACTTCTCTTATTGAACTAGTATTCAATATTATCTGCATGAGTCTATCTATACCAAGCGCAATTCCTCCATGAGGTGGAGCAAATCTTAAAGCTTCAAGAAGAAACTTGAACTTTTTCTCTTGATCTTCTTTACTTATATTCAATATCTCAAAGACTTTTTGCTGAATTTCATGATTATGAATTCTTATGCTTCCACCGCCTATTTCCACACCATTCAATACAATATCATAAGCAACACTTCTTGCAGTTTCAGGTTTTTTCTTCCAGTCATCCATATTTGGAGAGGTAAATGGGTGATGATTTGCAGCATATTTTTTAGTTTCTTTATCATATTGGAACAATGGGAAGTCTACAACCCACAAAAATGCAAATTCTTTAGGATCATTCTTATTCTTTCTCAAATCAGGTTTATCACTATTATATTTTTTCATAGCTTCTTCATAAGTCATTCTTTGGAAGGGAGTTTTTATCTCTACATTAAGAACTTCTTTCCATATTTTCTTTAGAATACCTTCAATTATTTCAATTATATTATCTTGATTTATAAAAGACATTTCTATATCGAGTTGAGTAAACTCAGGTTGTCTATCTGCTCTCAAGTCTTCATCTCTTAAACATCTTGCAATTTGGTAATATTTCTCCATTCCGGCAACCATTAGAAGTTGTTTAAACAATTGAGGAGATTCAGGTAAAGCCCAGAACTTTCCAGCAGCTAACCTTGAAGGTACAAGAAAGTTTCTTGCTCCTCCAGGAGTATACTTGACAAGCATTGGAGTCTCAAACTCATGAAATCCTAGAGAGTCAAGATATTCCCTTATAACTTTAAAAACTTTAGATCTTGCGAATAAATTTTTATGCATTTCGCTTCTGCGTAAATCAAGATATCTATACTTCAATCTTATCTCTTCTCCAACATCATTCTTATTAAGTTCAAATGGTAAGGGTGGAGAAAGATTAAGAATCTCAATTCTATCGATTTGAATCTCTATTTTTCCAGTGGAAATCTTTTCATTTATAGTTCCCTTTGGTCTTAAACTAATATTTCCTTCAACTTCAACAATAGACTCCTTCGTTAATTTCTTTGCAACTTCAAAAACAGTAGGCTTTTCCTTAGCAGAAATCACGGACTGTAGTGTTCCAGACATATCTCTTATATCTAGAAAAATAAGCTTACCGTGTTCTCTAACAGTATCAATCCAACCCTTAATTAGAACTTTTCTTGAATTATCCTTTTCATTCAATTCGCCTATTGCAATTCTTTCCATACAATTTATTCCTCAGTTAACTTTTTAAGTATTTCCATGCCTTCGAAGATTGTCTGAAATTTTTGCATTTCCATATATGTGTTAAAAAGTGGGGATTTTTAATTCTTTCTCTGTTGGGGTAAAATGGATAATTTTATATCATAATAGTTATTGTATCGTTTATGCATAGGAAATTTAAGAAAGGGGATAGTTTAACAATTAAACAGAAAATAAAAGAAAAGAATAAATTGATAAAACCATTTATTGAAAAATATGGAAAACCTGTGATAGTTCATTCTACTCCAGATTATTCTTCTTTTAAAAAAATAATAACTGGAGGAAAGCTAAAAATACCTGAAAATGCCGAAAATAACGAACACTTGTATATTGAAAGATTGTTGAAATTATATCCCTCAATCTTTTTTAGTTTGGGATTTGTTTATGCTGTTGCCTATGATTTTAAATATAGTTTAATTTTTGATCTGAACTTGCTTAAAGAAGCTAAATATTATAACAAATCTATAGGTTTTCAGTGTTATCGTGAAGTTATCAGATATTGGGAGAAGCATGATCCAAGTTATGTAAAAATGTTATCTCAAAGAAATAAAACTTGTAAGGAAGTAATTGATAATTATTATAATAAAGAATATGAGGGGAGGAAAAGAACAATATTTGAATTTTGGAAGATAGAGAAAGATTTGATTGAGTTAATAAATGGTTATCCTAAAAAGAGAGATTTGATTAGGATGTTTATGAGGATTGCCGAGGAGAGATATGTTCTTTATCCTAAATCTATAAAAGTGGCTAAAAAGAGTTATCTTGAAGAATCTGCTTCTGAAATCATATTTAAAAAAGAAATGTCTTTGTTGAATAATAGGAATTTTTTGGGCTTTTATATTAAAGGGAAGATTCCTGCAAGTTTAAAGGAGATGTTAAAGAAAAGATATTCTGATAAAATCTTTTTTGATGGTAAGAAGATAATGAAGGTAAGGGATTTGTAGAGCAGAAGACTCAAAATTGGAAAAAGGGCTATAAAAAAGTTTAAATATAGTTATATCCATTGATATAACATGAGTCAATTGCAGGAAAATAAAGTATTGAAAGGAATTTTAAGATTTCCTAGATTGGACACGGTTTTAATGGTTGAGGGATTCATTAAAGAGCATGATGGGGAGTATAAAAAAAGAGCTTTGTGGGAGAATCTGCCGAGGGGAACTATGTATCAGACATTTTGTGTGATTATTGATTATTTGTTATATTCGAGAAAAATATCTATTGATGCCGAGGGAAAAGTTGGTTGGATATATTATCCTGAAAAAGCAAAGGAGATGGAAAAACTTAGACATTTATTTTGGAGGAAAGATGGAACTCCCCTCAAAAGTTAGATTTTCGGATGAGAGAGTTCAGAAAGCTTTTGAAAAATTAGCTAATGGAGATAGTGATGAGAAAGAATTAAATTCTTGGTTGGTTCGAGCTTTTGAAGATATAGAAAAGAACGCTTTTTGTGGAATCCAAATATCAAAAAGACTAATTCCTAAAGAATATAACGTAACAAATTTATGGAAATATGATTTACCAACTTCTTGGCGTTTATTATATTCAATTGAGAATCAGCAGATTTGCGTAGTATCAATCATTTTAGAGTGGATGTCTCACAAAGATTATGAGAGAAGATTTGGATATTGATTTACATATTTCTCTGAAATAAAAAATTCATTAGATTTATAAGACTCATAAGTGAAAATCTATTATGGCCTTTACATTTGAAATAACCTCGAGAGATAAGAAAACTATGGCGCGGGCGGGAGTGATCAAGACGGCTCATGGAGAAATAAAGACTCCTTACTTAGTGCCTGTTGCGACTCGTGGAAATATTATTGCTTTGAGTGATGAAGATGTGAGGATGTTGAATATGCAATGTCTTCTCGCTAATACCTATCATCTTCATTTAAAACCTGGAGATATCGAGATAAAGAAAATGGGCGGTCTTCATAAGTATATGAAATTTGACAAGCCAATTTTTACAGATTCTGGAGGTTTTCAGGCATTTTCTCTTGGATTGGGAAGAGAAGTTAATGCGAGGAAAATAGGATTTTTTCCCGAAGATTTTGAAGCGCCAAAAGAAAAGTCTGAAAAGCTTGCTTTGATAAAAGAGAATGGAGTCGAATTTACTTCGGTATATGATGGTTCAAAACAATTTATGGGTCCGAAGGAATCGATGGAGATACAAAGTAATTTAGGAGCGGATATAATTATGGCTTTTGATGAATGTACTTCTGCAATGTCTCCAAGAGAGTATATTGAGGAATCAATGCATCGTTCGCATAAATGGGAAATTGAATCTTTGAAATATAGAGACAACTCGCAGGCTATTTATGGAATAATTCATGGAGGTTGGTTTAAAGATTTGAGATTGGAGTCTGCTAAATTTATAAATGCACTTGGATTTGACGGGATAGCCATAGGCGGTTCTTTAGGAAGGACTAAAGAGGATATGTATGAAGTTCTTGATTGGATTATTCCTGTTTTGGATGAGAGGCCGAGACATATGCTTGGAATTGGAAGAGTGGAAGATATTTTTGAGTGTGTTGAAAGAGGAATAGACACTTTTGATTGTGTTGAGTCTACGAGAATTGCGAGGCATGGATTGTTGTATATTTCTCCTAATACAGGAGGCTCTTCTGAAAATAAATTTAGAATAAATATAAAAAAAAGTAAGTATAAAGAAGATAGTTCTCCTATAGATAAGAATTGTGATTGTTTTATATGTAGAAATTATAGTTGTGCTCAACTTCATGCTTTAGCGAAGGCAAAAGATCATGAATATGGAAGACTTGCTAGTATTCATAATATCTCCTTTATGCAGAAACTATGTTCTGAAGTAAGAAAAGCGATTGAAACCAATCGTTTTTCAGAATTAAAATCTTTATGGGTAAAAAATAAATAAAAAATAAATGTTCTTTTGAACTATTTAGTGCGATTTATGCTTTGAGTAACATTCTTTGCAATAAACTGGTTTTCCTTCAATTGGTTTGAAAGGAACTTCACAATCTTGCTTGCATTCAGAACAAACTGCTTTGTGCATTTCTCTTGGACCTGATGGCCTAAAGCTATCTCGTCCGCCAAATCTTCTTCCGCCAGAGCTTCCTCCGCGATTTCCGCCGAATCTTTCCATTATTTCCTCCTACGATATTTATTTTCTCCAGTTGTCTGGAATTATTATCAAAATTATGGAGTATTTAAAGGTTTGTTTGTTCGTTTTTCAAGTGGCTTTCTTTATTAGTTCTATCGCCTTTTTAGCATCTATTTTACCTTTGTGTTTAGCCATTAATAGACCCATATAGGCGTTTTCTCTCAATCCTGGCTTTTCTTTGATAAGGTTTCTTATTTCTTCTTCCAACTCATTATCTGTTTTCTTTTCAATTTTTGATGCTTCTTTTAAGGTTTTTCCCTCTAAAATTGAAGACATTATCTCTTTTACGTCATCTTCTTTTATTTCTTTTTTAATTATTTTTTCAAGAATTTCCTCAAATACTCTTTCGTTTAGGATTTCTTTTGCTTTTTCAGGGGGTATATTGTGCTTTTTCGCTAAGTCTAGTCTCCATAGAGTTATCATTTTTGCTATTAAAGGGGCGTTTTTATCATAAACTCTCATTAAAGTTTCAAATTCATCTAAATAGTCGTCTAAAATGATATTTATTAATTCTTCATTTAGGCCTTTGTTTTTTAATTCATCTCTAATTTCATTTTTTAATTTAGGTAGATTTTTTTTGAGTAGGTTAATTTTTTCTCTTCCTATTTTTAATAATGGAAGGTCCGTCTCAGGATACATTCTTTCTTTTCCAGGCATTGGTCTTAGGAAAGAACTTTTTCCATCTTCTAATGCGTTTCTGACTTCTCCTTTTGTTTTGTTTTCTTTTAACTCATTTAGTTGTCTTTCTATTTCTTCATTTATTGTTTGAATCATCATTTTTGGATCTTGAAATCCTTTAATTTCTACTCTGTCGTGTCCTTTTACTGAGATATTGACGTCTTGTCTTATTGTTCCTATTCCTCTTTTTACTTTACATGCTCTTAAAATCTCTCCAATTTTTAGGGCGGTTTCTTTTACTTGTTCTGGATTTTTCATATCGGGAGAAGTCATTATTTCTATTAATGGAATTCCTAGTCTATCTAGTCTGTAAGTTGAATGAGTTTCTGTTTTAGATATTATTCTTGCTGAATCTTCTTCCAATGCTATTGTGTCTATTTTTACTTTTCCCGAGGGGGTTTCTATAAATCCGTCGTGTGCGATTAATAAAGTCCTTTGAAATCCTGAAGTGTTGCTTCCATCAATAACATTTTTTCTCATTATTTGAGTGATTGGATAAATTTCACAATTTAATAAAAGAGAGATTTTTAGTGCTTCATTTAATCCGTTTTCGTTAATTAGGTGTGGTGGTTCTTCGTCTAAATCAACAAGGCAAACATTTTCTTTATAACATTCATAGATAAATTGTTTTTTTAGTGATGCCTCGTGTGCTACTGCAACATCAACTTCCCCTGTTTCTCCTGCTACTGCATGGAGTTTTCTTTTTATAATAAATTCTGCGGGTTCGCTTCTTAAATATCCCGGGCAAGAGCAAAATAGTTTTCCAGAATCTAATTGTTGGTGTATTTCTAATCCAGCTTTGAAGCCGATTTTTTTGTAGTCCATCAATTAGTTAGATTGGAGGGATTATTAAAATTATTGTCTTAATGCTTCCATTATTCCTTGGAAATGTTTGTAGGCTTTTAATAGATTTTCATTTTGTTTATATTTTGGATGAGGTTCGCTAAGAACTGTTCTTATTCTACCTTCGTCTATACTCAAACCCGCACTTTCTCTGTGCATTAATAAAGAAGTTATGTCTGCTATGTCTTTAGGTCTTCCTTGAGCTAATTTTATGAAAATTAAATCTTCTGGACTGGCTACTTTTAAGTATAATCTTTTTGTTTCATCTTCTTCTGAACCGGCGTGATATAGTATGTTTAAGGGTATCTGATTATCAAATAGTTCTTCATATAATTTTTCTGGTAATTCACTTAAATCTCCTGCGGTTTTTGCTTTTCTTTCATTTCTATGGAATCTTACTTGTAGTTTCCTTTTATTTTTACCATCCATAGTTAAAGAAAAGTCTGCGTTAACATGACTTGCTCTTAATTGTTCAATTTCGACAATTCCTTTTTCATCAGGAGAATAAAAGGTTCCATCAGATTCTTTTACTACATATTCTAAGGCGATCAATACTTTTTTTGCATCTTGAATATTTCCTTCACGAAGACAAATATTTACATCATCAGTTGCTCTAAAATTATCTTGAAGTCTTAAATTTTCTACTTTACCTTCTAGGTCTAAAAGAGGATTTTTATATTGTGTTGTTAAAGCGTTTGCGACATGTGCTTGGACTGCAATTCCTCCAACCAGTATGTATTCTATATGTTCATTATTAAGTCCTCTTGCAAGTCTATTTAAAAAAAGTGCGAAATCTTGTTGCGCTAGTGTAAATAATCCTTTTTCCATATTGTTCAAGCTTTTTTTTAGGTATATAAATCTTTCTTTGGTGACTACTAAAAAGTTACGGGGTATTGAAGAATTTTGGTTTTTAGGGAATTATAGAGATTTATGGAATTAGACAATTATTGCCTGAATATTGTTGATATAAAGTCATATGTCCTATTGTTACAAAACCATCTCTGTCAACATCTGCCCCATAACACCAATTATTTTCTAATTTTTCACACGCAATACCGTTATGATTTGCATCTATACCATTACACCACGTATTACCTTCATTGCAGGTTGTTGCGTCATAGAGGTATTGGGCTAATATTCCAAGATCTCCTATAGTTACTTCTCCATTTCTGTTAAAATCAGTATTTTTACACCACCATTCTTGGTCGGTACTTCCTGTCCAGTCTCCACCCCACCAACAATTATCATCTTGTAAGTCTATGTCTCCATCGCAATCATCATCGGTGACGATTATGCTTCCGCTTATTTCACAGATTTCTTTTGCTATTGGATTTATTAAATTGCTTTCGTCATTGCAATCTTCGTCATTTGTGACGTATCCTGATGGTTGTGTGCAAGATGATTGGACTTGTGTTGTATCTCCGAATGTATCTAAGTCAAGGTCTTGGTAGTAGTTAATTGGTGTGCATGGGGGAGGACCTCCACTGCCACCGCCAGAGCTTCCACCTCCTCCGCTTCCGCCGATAACAAAAGAGGAACTTGTTCTTGATAATCTTTCTTTTCCAGAAGAAGTTTGCTCAATTTTAGCTCTTGCACTTACTTTTTTGATATTTGATAACGAAACTGAACCAAATAAGTAAGCATTGGTTTGAGGATTTTTTGTAAAGGTGATGCTGTTGGATTTTGTTTCGAATTCTTTTAGATTTTCAAATGAAGAGTCTTCTTGTTCAGTGGTGTAAGTTTTTCCCTCGGAGTCTTCTATTGTAAATACAATTCCTTTGAGATTTACGTTAGAGGTGCCTTTGTTTTTTTCTATTAAGATATTTAATGTTCCGGTATTTTCTTGTACGGATTTTATTTTTATTGGAGAACTTATTTCACTTACTAACTCTATTTCAGAGCCAGTTTTTTCTAGGGTAGGTTTTATGAAGCTCCAGATTATCGCAACTGCGACTATTGCTAGGATGATTATTATTACTCCTGTGACTATTTCACTCAGTCCTCTTTTATTCATTTCATTATTAGAGAATTAATGTATATAAATATTATACTTTGGAAAAATGTTCATTCTTATGGTGCGCTAATTATTTAATTAAATAATCTTGAAGGTATCTAATGCTCGAAGGATTTAGTGTATTTGAGATAATTAGGAGTTTATCGTTTTATTTTATTTTCTATAGCTTATAGTCCTAGTTTTCACTGGGAAATAGGTTTAAATACTAGAAAATGGGTGTTTTTTTATGGGAAATTCAGATTATACTAGACCAGAGCAGTCCTCACCTCAGGCAGATATTCTTCTTAGGCTTGCTGATAGATTTGTTACAGAATACCTTTATCAAACACAACCGCTTACGACTCCCGAGTCTGCTAGAGAGATGTTGAAAGAATATGCTAAAAATTTTGGGAACTTATTGGCGAGCTATCCTTCTTCTATGAGGAGCCAAGTTGAAGTTTATCTTAATCGTTTGGCAACTCTACCTCTTATGATTGAGAAAGGAGAAGAGAGATTTAAAAGTTCATTGAAAGAAGTTGGAAAACTTGTCTTGTCTGTTCATGATTGTTTTCCTAATAATGGACGGCATCTTGCGACTGCAAATAGAGAATCTTTTTTAAAGGGATTGGAAGGAAGAGTTAGTGAACAAAATGCACATCTTTGTAGAATTGATGAGGCGAGCGGTAAATAATAATCAGTTTTTAATTTTTAAGGGGAAAATAGGGAGGGGATTTTGTGATTTTCAATGTTCCATATGTATTTATCTGAATGAAGTAAAGGGTCTTCTTTAAAATTAGGATTCAATTTTTGGTTTGCTTTCATCACTTCATTTCTAAGGTAGTTGTAAGCACTCATGAATTCTTCCTTTTTTACAGGAAACTCTTTATCTGCGATAGTTCTTGATACTTCAGTTTGGCCATCCCTTAAAAAGTAAATAACTTTCTTTTCTGGGTCGTATTGGAGTTGATACCCATAATATCTTTGGAGTTCAGGATTTTTATCAAAGTTTTTTTCTATATAATCATGAGTATAACCTTCTTGTCTTACATAACCTGGTCTGGTTTTCGCTTCAGCTTGTTGAAATTGTTGAAATTCTTTTGGATGCTGTTCAGCATAAAGTCTTCCAGTAATTCCAAGATGATGGGGGTCATCAGCATCTCCCTTCCAGAAAACTATTCTTCCTTCTTTGCCGACTATTGCTTTTGCTCCCCTTAATCTTTCGTTTTTTAATTCAGTTGCGAAGAGTTGTAAAATACCTTGTTCGGTTTCTGGAATTGAATAAAATAATTTTATAGGAACAAATTGACCGTATCCATTTGAAGCCTTGCTTAAAATAAACTTTGCATTAGGTATTGCTTTAGTTTTAATATTATCAGAAGCAGAAACTATCTTCTTGCCGTTCAAAAGGGAACTTTGTTGAATTGGCCCGTTTTCTTTTGAGAGGGTTTGAGTGGCTAGAGACCTTTTCAATTGTTCTGGGTCAATGGTTTGTCCCTCTTTTAGTTTAATGAATTGATTTGCAAATGGAGGAATGTATGGCGCTAGGTCTAAAGTGTTAAATGCAATTCCAATTATACATGATTGATAATCATTTACGAAATTCTTTCCTAAGGAGTTTAGTAGGTCTTTTGGGGCTTTTGGACCTATAGGAATTTCTTTTATTTTGAAAGCCTGATTACATATTGAATAAGACTCTCTAAATGAAAGTGCAGTCCATGCGCTGTTTGAACCTAAAATAGCAGCTCCTGCGAATTCTGTTTTTGAAATTGAAGTTAGTTTTCCTGCACGAATACTTGCTAGACCTGCTCTTGCTTCAGCGATTCCTGTTCCTAGTCCTGCTGTTCCAATAACTAATGCAGTATTTATTGAAAGGCCTATTAATGCATCTGAGCCATCCTCATAAAGTCCTCTAATTATTTCTCTATTTTGTACAACATTAAAATAGTAATTTGCTTGAGCTCTTTTTAGATGTTCTTCATTAGAAATTCCTTCAGGATATTCAAATTGTTTTAGTGGAGGGCTTTTCTTTAGAACTTCTGCTATGAATGGGTGTTCGTCATAAATCCATAAGTCTCCCCATCGGTCATATTCAAAAGAAGGGTCGTTAAGATACTTTATTGCTTTTTGTGACTCGTCTATATATCCTATAAGTAATGCTCTGCTTTGTTCTAATTGTTCCCTTAAGGCTTTTTGAACTTCTAATAGTTCGATTTTATCATAATTTACTTCATAGGATTCTGATATTGCAGTTATTCCTTTACCCTGTAAGGTATTTTTTATAGATATCATGAAAGTTGTTCGTTCACTTTCTAGAATAGGAAATTGGCTTTTGAGTAATTGTCTTGCTTGCGAGAGTTTGAATTCTTTTTCGAGAAGAGTTTTTTTTAGAGTTTCGTATTCTGTTTCGTTTTGTCCGATTACTCTACCTTCGTAAATTTGGCGTTCTACTAATTGCACGTATTTTTGGTGGATTGATATCTCTTCTTTCTTCAACTTTGCTATTGAATTAAGAGATTGATGTAGTCTTAGAGACATTTCACTAAATTCTGTTGTCAACTTTTTTGAATTGGATTGCAATTCAAAATATTTTGCTTTTACTCTTGGGAGAGTTGGGAAGCCTTGCAATTGGTCTCTTTGAAAATCGTTTAATCTTATGTCTCCATTTTTTAATGCATCCTTTCCTAATAATTGGTCTATCATTGCTACTGCTTCTAGAGAAGCAATTTGTCCACCTTCTATTTTTCCCATTGAACTATGCCAGTATGCGACTGCACCAATCACTTCTTGTTCGTGAATTAAATTCATAAAGTCTGATTCTTCAACATTTTTTGTTATAGTAAAGCCAACAAATGAATTTTTAGCCCCGCCCATAGCTTCACTTATAAAATGCTTTGGAAGTCTAGAGTCAAAATTGGATAATTCATTTGAAGCTAACCAATCTTCAAATTGCCTTGCCGTTTTTAATGAATCTGTATAATCCATTTTAATAGAGAGATCACTAGGAGAAGAAAGCAGTCCAAACATCCTAAATAGCCTAAATGCCCTTACATCTTCAATAAGTCCTCTTAGATATTTTGTAGGTGCTTTGTAAGGATGACTTGCAACGGCGCAATTTTCATCTTCGCAATTTTCATTCTCTCCAGAGTCTTCGGTATTTAGCAAATGTGTTTGCGATATAAAGATGGAATTGCTCAAAGGCGTCGCTCCGTAAATTCTTTCAACATTGTAGCTTTTTCCATCCGTTTCTTCAAATGGGTCTTCTTCTAGTCCTAAATAGTATCTATCAAAATTGACTAGAATAGGAACATCTTCTCCCATGAGAAGAGTTGGATAACTTCCTATACGTTCTAAGTGTACTTTATTATTTTCATCAACCGCTATTGAGGTTCTGAAATATGGAATTGCTTTTTGTCCTCCTAAAAGTAGATAGAAAATTTCTTTTGGATCATTTGAGGAGATTTTTGATTTAAAATCTTCCAAAGAGGTTTCAATTAATGCCTTTGCAGTTTCTGCTCTTTCAGTTGCTCTTTTATCTCTTTCTAAACCCTCATATTCTTTAGCAGTTTGCTCAAATGCTAGGAATCCATCTCCGCTTTCTAAATCGATATTATAAATGGGCCAGTCATTCATAAAGGCAATTTCGGGAGAAAGTAAAGAGGATTTGCAAAAGAGTCCGTAAAAGGATTTTCCGTTCTTATTTGTGTTTTCACAATAAGATGAATAAATATCGTTTGAATTTATGAAAATAATTCCTTCATTTTCAGGAGATATTTTATCTGGAAATAAATAGTCTTTTACTTCTTTATCATTGCTAAATGTAGGTTCTTCTATTATGTTTTCGTAGTTTTCATAAAGTGAGAGAACTTTCTCATTTTCGTGGTAATAAATTTTATTTTGATTGTCTTCTATTTTTTCGTTTCTAAAATGTCCTATTGTTAAAGATGCTCCATTTTCAAAGAGGTCATCAAATGCTTCATCCTCAGTTGCTACAAATGGAATGTTCAGATAGGAAGAGAGTAATGTTCCTTGCAGGGCATCATTATAATTTTCTGAATATACAAAAGAGCCATAAGATTTGAAGAATTCTTTATATAATTCATTAAGAGATATTATAGAAGAGGAAATGCCTTTTTCTTCTAAAAGGTCTTTAAGAGTTTCATCATTGTAACTATTTTCTTCTTCTATAATAAATACCTTTTCAGAGCCAAATTCTTTAATAAACTCATAATCTAAATCAATTATGCCGTCATCTAAAGATAAATCCGAAAAGTCGGAGGAAGAGTAAATTAGAGTTGGATAAGAGCATTTCTCTTTATTTTCAAGAGGATGAACGCACCATTCTTCTTCGCTTGAAGATGATTTCCAATTGGCTAGAGATTCAACAGATAAAATGTCTTTCCAGTTATTTGAGGAAACGAAGAAAACGGGCTTATCTTCAAATGCTTCTTTGTTTCTTATGTTTCTTGCAATATATTTTTTATTAATTTGTTCTGGGAAGTAAATTGTTTCTCCCTGTGTGAATCCATTGTAATTGCTGTAAATTGCTCCTTTATCTTCAAAGATGTGAGTGTATCCTTCTTTTACAATTTCAATATTTTCTCCATCGCCTATTTTTATTTGGAGATTCGCGCTCTTTTTGTCTTTAACAGCTTCATCAAGTTTTTCTAAAGTGTCTTCTGATATTTCTGAGTAGCATAAAGCATCGTCATTATCAGAACCTACTTGATTCTGTTTACATTCAAAAGATAGATATCCTAAGATTATTTCTTCGTCATTTAGTTCTAAAGAAAAGTCTTTTACTAATAAAATGGCATTTTGTTCTATGTAATCAGGGTAGGTCATTTCAATTAATAATTTGTCTTTTCCTTGTAAAAATAGGAGATTATCTTTTTCTTGGTTGTCAATTCTAAATTCTATTTCTTCTCTTTCTTCTACAAGGTCAAATCTTAATTCTTTTATATTATAGCATGAAAGTTCTTCTTGATTGTCAAAGATATTTTCAATATTTTCTCCGTTACATATGCCTTCTGAACAAACATCATTGAAAGTGCATTCATTTCCATCATCGCAAATTCCTGTTCTTTCTTTTTCTTCGCATTTTCCTGAAATGCAGGCTACTTGTGTACATTGACCACCATCAGTGCAATCTTCATCTTGGAAACATTCAGCCTCTTCTATTTCTTCCTCATTTACTTCTATGTTTTCGTTTGGAAATTCATCTTCCATGTTAACGAAAGAGGGATTATCTTCTTCAAAATTAATATCAAAATAGGAACAAGAATCTACCCTATCATGTAAAATGCCTTGAATAAAATCACAACTATCTAGAGTGCATAAATCTCCATCTGAAGGATCTACTGGAAGATTGAAAACTCCTGCATTTGGTAAGCAAATATCATCTGTGCATATATCAAGGTCATCAGTATTTACTGGTTCATGCTTTATTCCATTATTAAAATCGCAACTATCAGTTGTACATAAGTTATTATCATCTATATCTATTAATTCGCTTTTACATATGCCTAAATCACAAAAATCATTTGTGCATAAATCTAAATCGTCACATTGTAAATCAAAAGTGCACTCTACTTCTAATTTGCATTGGGCATTGCATAATTGCCCTCCATCACATTCTTCTGGTCCATTTATAATTTTATCTCCACAATGTTCTTTAATAACTCTCAATCCACATGCGATACTACATTCTCTACATTCCTTTCCATAAGGAGTATTCTCACATGAATTTCCATTTCCTCTCCCAAAATCACATTGCTCACCTTGATTTAAAACTCCATCTCCACAATAAGGAACTCCTGTTCTTTGATTTGTTGTGTAGATATTAGTAGGGGAATTTGTATTGGGTAGCTTAATAAAAGAGGGTTGTAAATAAGGATTATAATTTGGATAATTATAAGGGTAAATAAAAGAGGGTTGTAAATAAGTGTAGGGATTGTAATAATTTGGAGTGTATTGATTTCCGCATAAATAATATTGAGTGTTGAAAGATGCTTCTCTTGAGAATGATTGTTGACAATTTGTTGCTGAAGTTGTAGGATAAATGATTGCGGAAGTATTAGAGGAGATAAATAGTACAACAAATGCTAGAAATAATAAGATTGCGCCTGCCTTCACCTCTGAAGACAACTTTCTCATATTAATTAGGAGTTTTGAGAGGTTATAAGTTTTTTGGTGGGCTTGGAATGGTAGAGAAATATTCTAAAAAGACATTCATAAAAAACTTTCTATACTCTATAAAACTATTTTAATCAACCTTACGCAGTATAAACTTTTCTCTAATTCTCTTGTCAATCTTTTTAAAAGTCTCACAATTACTATCTGGATCACCTATAGTGTAAGAGAATTTAGGAGTCATTCTATCATCCCTAGTGTTAATAATACTAAAACTATAATCTCTTCCCCTTAAATGTCCAAACCTATTTTCTATAGCGTGTACAAAATAAATCTCTTTCCCTAATAGAGGATTATCTAAGAAGCCAGGTAAAGCGAATGTTTTCCAACTAACTCTTACAGGATGGCCACCTGCATCATCATCCTTAGAATTCCAATCACCCATATTAAAATATTTTCTTTTAAGTCTACTATCTATTATTCTCATTTTTGCACCCTCACAATAAATACCTATTAATTCATCCATCATAGAATTAGCCTGGGTTAATGCTTCTCTGAACCTTTCAAAATCTTCTTCTGAAAATTTCATTGATACTTCTGGAGTAAATTTGGGAGGTAAAGTTAAAGACCAGTTATAGGGATTTGGATTAACTACTTTCCTATATGACATAAAAGGGCGACCTTCAATTTGAGCAAGTATCTCTCTTGTCCTTTGAATACCCCTCAAAAAGTCCATATCAATTTCATCATCTGTTTTGCCTAATTTTTCTTTAATTTCTAATTCTTTCTTATCTAAATTTTGTAAAAGAAATTCTAATGATGGCGGGTCTTGTTGAGCTGGTAAATCTCTTGCAACTAACATAAAATGTTTATAAAATAAATATTTATAAATATATAGGGGGTGTATAAACTTTACATATTTTTGAAACATATTTACAAGAACTAATAAATTTAAAAATAACCTTCTCCTAAAGTGACTATGAAAAAATCATCTGAAAGCAATGTTTTGAAAGAAACTTTCGGAAAAGTAAAATTCAAGAAATCAACAAAACAAATGATGAAAGAAATAGATGAGGGGCTTTATGACTCATAAAAAGTCAATCCACTAATCTTCCACTCAATTCCCCGGCAAAATTTTCGAGCATTTTATTTTTAATATGTGTTTTCCAGCCGTAATGCCCTAAAACCCAACCGAGTTTGACTAATGCGGTTTCAGGTAGCATGTCTTCAAGAAAAATAACTCCTGCGTCTAATAGTGCCCTTCCATTTGAATAGACATAAGGGTCGACTCTTCCGTTAATTGTTTGAGTTGTGACGCAGACAACAAATCCATTTCTTATATGTTTCTTTAAAGTGGGAATCCAGTTGTTTTCTCCTTCTCCAACGGGAAGATGACCTAGGCCTGAAGCCTCAACAATAATGCCTTTATATTTTAGGGCGTAAAAGTCAAGTATGCTTGAGTCCTGACCCGGGTAGAATTTAACTAAAGCAGTTTTATCGGAGTAGGCGTTGTCTATTTGTCCTGACTCGTTGTTTCTTTTAGTATATTTTTCAAGAAATTCAATTTTATCTGGCCAGATTTTAGCAATAGGAGAATCATTTATTGATTTGAAAGAGTCCCTCCTTGATGAATGCATTTTTCTTGCTTTTGCTCCATTTAAAGCATAGCAGAAATCGTCGTTTGATGTTGCGTGTCCAACTAGAAAAACTCCAGATGCATCGGATAAAGCCATTTTAACAGCACATTGTAAGTTAAGTGAGGCATCGGAGCTTGCTCTATCAATACTTCTCTGACTATAAGTTAATACAACGGGTTTTCCTAAATCTCTCAAGAAAAAAGATAAGGCTGCCCCAGTATATCCTAAAAAGTCAGTTCCATGAGTTACGACTACTCCTTGAATTTCTTTGTCCTGTAATAGTTCATAAACGGAATTTGAGATTGAAATCCAACGAGAAGGAGTCATGCTTTCGGATGCGATCATAAAAGGAGATAATATTTTTTTTACATTGGCCATTTCAAAAATTTCAGGATAAAAATTTGCAAACTCTCCAATATCGGTTAAAGGTTTTACTCCTCCAGTGCGAGAATCAACTTTTGAAGCGATAGTTCCTCCGGTTACGACAAGTCCAATAGTTGGCTTTCCTTTTTCTGATTGTTTAAAAAATGTGCCTTTTTCTTTTTCAATATAGTTTTCTAAAATCCTGCTTCCTAAAATGTTTTCTTTAGATATGCCTATATTGTAGCCAGAATCAAGTTTTAATAAGATTAGTGAATTGTCAGGGTTTTCAATATAAATGCCGTCTATTTCTTTATGTGCGAGTCTAAGTCTTATTTTATCTCCTGACCTAAAATGCAATTCTACCATGTAGTGAAATAACAAGAGGGATATTAAAAATTATCTTTTTTTCTCCTTAGTATATTATAGCTTGCTTTAGGGATAAATATATACAGAATTATAATTTAAAAAATGTAAATGATAGATATCTAATGTTCGAATAGTTTAGCGTATTAGGAGATCAAAAGCACGATGTGCCATCGCAGTTTTTAAGCCTTGATTTTTAATGGGCACTCGTGCTTTGGATGCTCAAGATACCTATCAAGTATCTTGACATAATTATGAATTTATTCTCCGTAATACCCCACAGATTGTAGTGGATAGTTTTTATTTACAAGAGTAATAGTCAAAATTAGTTGTGGTTTGAGAGACATCAACAACGGCGCAAATAATATTAGGGAAATCTCCTCTTGATACTAAGTCTCCATAAATAAAGGAATTTTGTAAAGTCCATCTGCACAATCCTGTTGCTCCTGAATCTGCAGGGAAGTTTGCCTTTGACATAGCTGTTGTTACGCTTTTCCATTCACATTTTGCTTTTGTAGATATTTTAGTATTTAATTCATTTATAAAAATTTGAAGGTTGACAATTGTTCCGTCATTCAATTCAACTTCAAGTTCTTCAGCGCTGTGGCCAAAATAATTTGCAGGGCCTCCTGTTTGATATGCGTATACACCTATTATTGCGGTTATTAATAGTATAGCTGAAATTATAGAGAGAAAATACTTTTTCTTAATGTTTAATGTTATTTTCATACTTTAATTGGAAAAAGGAATTATATAAACATGATGTACAGGTTTTGAGTAATGAAAGTTTGGTTTTTCAATGTGAAAATTAATATTGTCGGGCGATATAAACGACTTCATTTGCCTTTTTCCCGCAGATTATACACTTGCCATTTGCTTTTTCTTTTTCAAGCAAAGTTCCTCTGATTGTAGCCCCTATTTCTTTTTCTATTTTTTCAGCACACTTTTCTCCTTCTAAGTCTACTGAACAGAAATTACCTCGCCCTATAAATCCAGATTCAATTATTTTTTTTAAATCTGTCTCTTTTTTTACTTCTTTTATTCTATTTTCAAATAGCTTGTCCGCTTTTTTTGTTAAATTTTCATCTGATTCTTGGGAAACTCTTTCAATGTATTTAATTAAGTCTTTTTCTGAAATAACTTCTTTTTTATCTAAATCTCTTCTGAAAATAGTTAAGTTGTTTTTTTCAATTTCTTTAGGTCCAATTTCTATTCTTATTGGTACTCCTTTCATTTCCCAATAATTTAGTTTTTCTCCAAATGTTCTTTCTGATTTGTCTATTTCAACTGAAGCTATTTCTTCTATTTCTTCCTTCAATTTTTCTGCTTTCTTTATTATTTTTTCATTTTCTGAGATTGGTACTATTATTACTTGAAGAGGAGCTATTTTCCAAGGGAATTTTAATCCTTTATCGTCTCCATGTACTATTACAACTGAAGCAAATATTCTTGATATTGCGGGACCATAGCAAGTTATCCAAGAGTATTTTTCTTTTCCGTCTTTATCCTTGAATTTAACATCAAAAGCTTTTGAGAAGTCTTGATTGAGAAGGTGTGTTGAAGGTTGTTGGACAACTTTTCCATCGGGATTTAAAACATCTGCTGCGAAAGTTCTTTTTGCTCCTGGAAATTTATCCCATGCTGGTCTTTCAAAGAACATGAATGGAAGACCTAAGAGGTCATGCAATATTTCTTTTGTTGTTTTCATATCTTCATGAACTTGAGACATTGCATCTTCTTCTGTTGCATGTGCACAATGAGTTTCTATCCAGTGAAATTCTCTGCTTCTTAAGAATGGGCGAGTTGCTTTAGTTTCATGTCTGAAAACATTTGCTCTTTGATATGTTTTGAAAGGCAAATCTTTGTAGCTTCTTATCCATAAACTAAACATTTGATAGAATGCAGTTTCTGATGTAGGTCTTAATGCTAAAGGCTCTTCTAGTTTGTTGTTTCCTGCTTGATTCACCCAGAAAACTTCAGGTGTAAATCCTTTTACATGCGTGGATTCTTTTTTTAAATTTGATTCTGGAATTAAAGTAGGAAACCAATAAGGTTTGTGACCTTTCTTTTGCAAGGTGGATTCCATAAAATCGTAGATTTTTTCCATTGAGAGTACGCTCCATGGCTGGAATACTAGAAATCCTTTAACATTATATCTCAAGTCGGCTAATTCGCATTTTTGTACTATTTGAGTGTACCATTCAGAAAAGTTTTCACTTTTTTTTGCAGTTATTCCTTTGTTGTTCATTTTTTCTTTTTATAATTTAGGGAATGTGCTTTATTAAAACTTTTCACGGGCCCAGGAGGAATCGAACCTCCGTCTCGGGGTCCGAAGCCCCGAATTCTATCCATTAAACTATGGACCCTATTAGAGTTTAATTAAAAGGACTTATTAATTTAACTGACTTGGGAGTTTTTTGAGGGGAGAATTATTTTCTTTTGATTAGGGGGATATAACCTTGCATTTGATTAAAATAATTTATATTACGGATTATAGCGTCATTTTCTCCTGAAATGAGTAATCGTGAAACTCCATTGCATAATTGAGCACTTATAGTAATTGAAGCATTTCTTCTTTTCAAAGTATATGTTGGGGTATTTGGTCTTTCTGGATGAGAGCCTTGTTTTTGTATGCAAGTTACATCTGCCGTATTATAATTGAAGGTAATTATATCTTCTTGAGTTAGAGAGAATCCTCTAAGTGGTAGAAATAATTTAATTGGAGGATTTTTGCGGTCTATTCTGGCTTCTAAATTAGTTAGACTTTCTTGAGCGGGCATAAATGGATTTAATCCTGAAAGAGCATGGCTATAATCTTGTATTACTCCCACATCATGCATAATTCCGTTTGCTAACATTATGGGAATAGGTTCTTCTAACTCAGGAAGAGTGTATCCTCTTGTTTCTAAAAATTCTCTTAAGAGTATTAATCCAAAAAAACTTAATCCTGTTGTATTTGGATGAAAGACAACTCCTACTCTTTTAGAATGATTCTGCTGGACGTGAAGATTATAATCTCCCCTTAATTCGGCTATTGGCTTTTGATAGGTTCCAAATAAATAATAATTTGTTTCCGGTCTTTTTCTATCATCAGGAGGTTCTTCTGCGTTGGGATTTACTCCACTTTCAGTTCCTTCAGGATTTATAGTTTCCATTTCTTTTTGAACAAAGTTTCAGGGTTTATAAAACTTTTATTTTTCTTAATATCCTCTAACTTCTTTTAGGGATAAATTGGTTAGGGTTAAGATTCTAAAATATAGATAATAAAAGAGGTATCTAATGTTCGAATGGTTTAGCGTATTAGAGCTATAGTGAAAGACCTAAGTCTTCCCCTAAATAGTCAACGACAATCTGTGGAAATATTTAAGTCGTTGACTATAATTAGGAGCTTATTGTTTTATTTTCTATAGCTTGTAGTGGGAAGTTTCACTTTTCTAGAATTTTCAATAGTATTTTTCTTGCTATTGTGTAGTCTGCTCTTTTTTCACTTATCCTCATTATTTCTCCCATTAAATAATTAAATGCTTTTTCTTCTCCCTTTAGGTAGTCCTCGGCAGATTTTTTATTTTTCTCTATTGCTTTTCTTGCTATTTTTTCTATTTCTTTTTCATCGGTTATTTTTTCTTTAATATTTAGAGAGGGGTCAAAGCTTTTTGGATAAAATTTATTTAAAATTTGTTTTGCTTGAAGTTCAGTTATCTTTTTTTCTTTTACTAAATAGAGAAGTTTGATAAAATGTTCAGGTTCTATTTCTACTTTGTCTAGTGTTGTTTTGTTGTAATTAAGATGTCTTAGAAGTTCTATATTTATCCAAGGAAGTGCAAATTCAGGCTTTATTTTTTCAGATACTTTCTCAAAAAATTCAGCTATATCAAGATTTTTTGCTAGTATTTCTGAATCATTCTTGCTTATCTTGTGTTGCTTTATGAATTTTTGTAATTTTTCTTCTGGATTTTCTGGGAGGTTCTCTTTTATCTTTTCTACAAATATTTTATCAAGTCTTAATAATTGTAAATCTGGGTCTGAAATAAATCTATAATCTTCTGCTTCCTCTTTTCCTCTCATCCTTATTGTTTTTTCTTTTTCTGAATCGAATCTTCTTGTTTCTCTTTCACTTCCTTCTTTTAGTTGTCTTTGAATTTCATAATTAATTGCTTTTCCGATGTCTTCAATTGAGCTGACATTTTTTATTTCGACTCTTTCTGTTTTTTTTGGTATGCTTACATTTACGTCTACTTTTATTCCTGCATTTGAATCGACGCATTTTAGATAAGTTAAATAATGGACTAATTTTTTTAACCACTCTATGACTTGTTCTGATGTTTCAAATTCTGGAGCGGTTACGATTTCAACTAAGGGTAGTCCGCTTCTGTTATAGTCTATTTTTCCTGTTGAAGGTTCCCATGATGCAGGGTCTTCTTCTAGATGCATGCTGGAAATAGTTATTCCTAAGAATTTTCCATCTGTTCCGACTGGAAGAGTTCCGGGGCCCGATAGAGTATTTTGATATCCCTTAGGTAAATCAGGCCAAGAGTAGTGTTTTCTTTGCCAGTTTATTTCTTCATTTATTTTACATTGTAACATTAGTCCTATCTTAACTGCATTTTTTACAGCTTCTTCATTTGGAAGCATTGGCTTTGCGCCAGGTTGAGCAGTACAAATTGGACAGATATTAGTATTTGGTGTGAGACCTTTTTCTCTCGAGGAAGAACATTCACAGAATAGTTTTTCTTTTGTTATTAGATAGGTGTGGATTTCCAGTCCTATTTTTCCTTTGAGGATTTGGGTTTTATATAACATAAAATTAGATAATATTTGAGAATTTAAGTCTTTCTTATGTTTCTAAAATTTTTAAAAAATCACTTGGATTCAATACCTTTATGTTATTGTAACTTTTTATCTTTAATAGGTGATTATCTCCAGAGACAATAAAATCTGCATTGCAAGAAAGAGCACATTCAAATATGATGTTATCAGCAGGATCTTCTTTTACAATATCTAGATGATGAGTCGTTTCAATAATTTCTGTATAGCTTTTTATTAAATTGATTTGATCTTCTATAAAATCGGATGACTCATCAAAATCTCTTTTTAAAACCTTTTCTAACTCCTCTAAAATTTCTTGTGAAATAAAAACTTGTATTTTGCCTTCAATAGCTTTTTCAATTATTTTATGAGGATTACCTTTCTCCCAGAAGACAGATGAAACAAAGATATTTGTGTCAAGAACAACATTAGGCATGAATAATGCCTCTTCCTTTATGTATTCTCTTTATCACTTCCTCCTCATTTGATATATTTTTTTCTTTCGCTATTTTCTCGCCCTTTTTTGTTAATCTTTTAAATTCCTCTTTTATATCAGAAATATCTGTTTTTTTTAGAATTATTAAATTATGAAATTTATCTATAAGTAATCTAGATCCCACTTTTAGTTCTAGAGCTTCTCTCATACTTACAGGTATAACTATTTGTCCCTTTGATGATACTTTTGTTATTTCCGTCATGTAAGAATGTAAAACTTTCTTATTTATAAATGTTTAGCTCAACACCCAATTAATAAATATTTGTAAATCTCTAGTCCTATTTTTCCTTTGAGAATTTGGGTCTGAGTCATTTGTTTAAAAGAAAGGGAGATTATAAAAAGGTTTTGCGAGGAGAGTTAGGATGCTCTTATCTTGAATGTTGCGTCAAAGAAGTCATTGCAGAAAGTTGAGCCTCCAGCGCAGTATACACTAGATAAGGGACTATTTGTTCCTTGTATGTTATAATCTGATTGAATTATTTCTATATTTGTGTAAGATTTACTAAATTTAGCATTAATAAAAGATTTTATTGCCGTTAAATCGGCGCCATCTGTTAAGTATTTTAGTTTAAATAGATTCTGACAATTATCACTTACTATTGAACCCTCACTTACCATTGCTACTGCAAACCCACAAGCATTATTTGGGTCTGCATAATTACTAGAAGTAGACGGACCTACAAATATTCCTCCGCTTTCTTGTCTGCAACCTATGTCCGACTCTTCTGGTAGATATTGTTGGTTATTTATTCTTATTTGGGCATAGCATATTTTTCCGCCAGTATTATAGGCTATGATATTTGTAATTCCATCATAAACATCTCCTTGACCTGGGAGAGGGGCGACTTCAATTCTTCCACCAGTAATTAATTCTTGTAAGGAATAATCCACATTTAAATTGTTCTCGCTCAAAGTAACCTTAACATCATCGGCATTGTGCGAGACGACTCTAGTAGTGCTATCGCTCCAGACAGCATAGACTCCGAAAATGCTTGCTAAGACTAAAATTGTTGTAACTAAAAATAGAAAATATTTCTTTTTAATATCAACCTCAATTTTCATAAGTTAAGGAAATTGTGGAACTATTTAAATATTATCAGAAGGTATTTTGAGGGGATTTAGTTAAGAAATATTCAAGTTACTTAATGCCTTTAGGACTAGCTCTTCTATGATGGATAAGTCAATATTCTTATAGCCCTTTGAGATTCTTAAATTGAGCTCAGATTTTACTCTATTAATTATCTTACTTTTTATATAATCAATGTCTTTTTCTGGAAGAGGTTTACTAATAGGATTTATTTTTTCTCTGTATTTTTTGGCCATAGCGCAGGACTTAAGTTTTTCCTTAAATCTCTTAACTCCCGCGAATATAGTGATGGCTTTCGTGGGGAGTTATTTCAGTCCACCACTATAAGTCCATACTGACTATTAGCTCTTTGCGGTATTTGTCAGCCATAAAATCTTCAATTACTGCTCTTTCTAAGACTTCATGGACAATTGAATTAGATATGTTTCCTATGAAGAGTTCAATTAGCTTGTTTCTGTTTTGAGTCATTTTCTATACCCTTTAATATTTTAGAAAAGGTTTTGCTGTAAATTAATTTATATTTTGCTATAAATTTCTTTTTATCTATTAGATTTTGCTTTAAGTCATTTATGTCTTTTAGATGAAAATCTTCTTTGATTTCATTATCAACTAAATCTTTAGTTAATTTTTTGCCTTCTAAATATAAATAAATGGCCATCATATTTCTGACTAAAGTGTATTTTTCATTACCGCTTAGAATGTCAAAATTGTCTATTAAGACTTTGCTTTTTAAAAGATGTAAATCAAGCAGTTTATAATTTAAATTATTTTTAGTCTTGTAAAAAATCCTGTTTTTAGAGATACTTTTACTTAACATAATTTGATATAATGGGTCTATTTCTAATCCCCATGATAAAGAGTTATTACTTAAAGATAATATGTCTCCTTTTATTCCTAGTTTTTTATAGATAGAATCTTTTATTAAAGAATCATTTATGGCGTCATTTATTATTATGATTAAATCTAAGTCGTTAAATGTAAATCCTTTATCTAGGAATGAGCCTGTGAAAATAATATTCTGATATTCCTTAATATTATTATCAATGATTTTTATGACTTCTTTAATTATTTCTATTTTTATTGGCTCAATTTCTTTTATTCCATAAAAAAATAAATTTTCAATTGGCTTTTTTTCTTCTAATGGCTTAATTATTACGTAACTGCCTGTTTCAAAACCAAATCTATTTTTTGGAATATAAATTTGGTTCATTTTGCTTCCTTTACTTATTTTAGATATAATCTCCATATTACGTAATATTACGTAAGTTTTATAAATCTATGTATTAATGATTTTTTCTTGCGAAGGTTTCCGCGACTAATAATGGGAATAGAATTGTGGCATCTCCGAATACTTTAACGCTTTCTGCTTTTGGAAGGATTTTACCCCATGAAACTGCTTCTTCAGGCATAGCTCCTGCGTCGCTTCCATCGTATTCTTCTGAAGTGTTGATGAATACTGCATAATCTGCTCCGTTTCTTAACATGTTTGCGTTTAATATATGGTGTTTAACTACGCCTGCTCCGAGAATTAATACTGCGGATTTTTTTAGTCCTATTGTGCTATCATTTAGTTTTTTTGCATCTTCTGCTATGTCTAGAATGAAATCATTTCTTTTGAATTTGAAGAAGTAAATATTATCACCTATTGCTCCGTCGGTTATTGCTGGGCAGTATATTCTTATTTTATTTCTCCATGCCCAGTAGCAAATGCTTCTTTCATCATTTATTTTTTCTCCTAATTTCCATATAATATCTGATGGTGTAAAAAATGTGCCTTTTTCTTTTTGCTCTTTATAAATTTCTTCTAGGATGGGCTGGAAGAATTTTTCAAATGCAACATATCTTGAATTCGGAGCGTATATGTTTCCTATTCTATTTATTCCTTTTTTTCTTAATTCACTTCCCGGAGCTCTGAAATCTCCTAAAATGAAATCTCCAAGACATTTTATTATATCTTCTTCAATTCCTCCTGCTGTAGTTACGATTGCATTAACTTTTTTGTGTTCAACTAAATATCTGAATATGTCTCTTAATCCTGAACTTACCATGTTTGAGGTGTATCCAAGATAAAGAAATGCTTTTTCTGAAATTATCTTATTTGTTATTTCAATTGCTTTTGATAAATTTGATGCTTGAAAACCTGTGCTTGAAAAGCTTTTTATTATCTTTTGATACTCTATGCCTTGATCAAAGTCGTATCCTCTTATTGAAGTTCCTTTTGGTTCTTTGCTTTTCCTTAGCAAGTTCTTTCGCATTATTTTTTCATTGCTTGATTTAAACCAATTCATGATTTATATAGAAAATGAAGATATTTAAATAATATGTGGAAATTTTTATTATTTCCCAAATCTTCTCTTCCTTGAGGAAAAATAGTCAATGGCTTCTTGGAGATTTTCTGGCTTGAAATCTGGGAACTTTATGTCTGTAAAATGCCATTCAGAATATGCACTTTGCCAAGGCATAAATCCTGAAGTTCTCTTTTCTCCAGATGTTCTTATTATCAAGTCAGGGTCTGGAATTTCTTTTGTGTCGAGAAATTTAGGAAAGTCATTTTCACTGACTTTTTTTGTATTTGATTCTAGTATTTTATTTATAGTTCTTAATAGTTCATCTCTTCCTCCATAATCTAGGCATAATTGAAGATTGTAGTCCTTGTTTGAAGAGGTTTCTTTTTCTATTTCCTCTATTTGCTCTTTTATTTCTTTAGGCATTCTGTCTCTTCTTCCGAACCATCTTATTCTAATTTTATTCTTTATTGCTTCTGCTCTATATTTTTTAAAGAAAGAACTTAATAAATTAAATAATTCATTTTTTTCTTCTTCTCCTCTTTGCCAGTTTTCTGTTGAAAATATCCAAAAAGTTAGGTATTTTATTCCAATTTCTCTTGCTTTATCTAATAGAGATTTTATATGTCCATATTTTCCAGCTTCTTTATGTCCTTGACTTGGGTTCAGCCCTTTTTCCTTAGCCCATCTTCTATTTCCATCAGGGATTATGCAGACATGAACTGGAATATTATTATCTGCCAATTGAGTACCTCGCAAGATTTTTCAATCCCTTAATTTTATCTATTATTAAGTTGTCTTCTCTTTTTATGGAGAAGGAGGGATGTTCTGATTTTTTTGTTATTCTAGATTTTAAATCAACTTTTTTTATTGCCGAGATACCTGGAGATGATTCTATCCATTCTTTAAGAACTTTTATCTTTTCTTGTTCTGCAGTTGCCTTTATGTAAACGCTTCCATCTACTTTATTTTCTACAAATCCTCTTATTTCATTTTTTTCGCAGAAGTTTTTTACTATATTTCTAAAGTTTACTCCTTGAACTCTGCCGAAAATGTTCATTTCTGCATTCATTATATTTTTCATTTTGCTAATTATAGTGAAAAACATATATCCTTGAGCAAAATTGTATGTTTTTCCTTTGATAGTCAAGACCTATTATGCTCAATTTACTAGGTCATTAACTATATTTAATTCGCGTTTTAGCAGGTTTTTAAATTTATCCAAATCGGTGGTGTTTATTCTTGCCCCTACGGCATCTTCATGCCCTCCTCCCGAGGAGTTTTCAAGTAAAGGGAGTATTTTTTCAAGAATTTTCCTTACATTTTTTCCTCGCAAAGAGACATTGCATACGACTCCTTTTTTGTAAGCTATTACTATTATTTTTTTTGGATTTCTGAAATGTACTTCGTTTGATATTTCGGAGCTTATGCTCAAGTCTCCGGCATAAGAGAAGAAAATTAGTTTTTCATCTTTTTGTTTTAAAGCTTTATTTAAGAGAGAGTCATATTTCTTCTTTATTTCTTGATATTTTTTTCTGAATGAATGATTAGATGGGACTTCTGAAAGCACCTCGTGAGGCGTTTTACAAGTAATTAAAAAATTCTGGAATTTTACTATATTTGATGTTGAATCTTTTAGGCCGAAATTAAATGCTTGAGATATCTTTCCTATTTCAGTATTAAAGTAAGCATCGAAGGGTTCCTTTACATTTCCCCATAGTTCTCCATATTTATCTTTGAATTCTTCTTTGAAGTCGGGGAGAAAATGGTCTGAGATGCATCCTATCATTGCTATCCAGAGGTCTTCTTTTCTTTGAGTTATTCTGTAACAAATATAGGTAACTGGTTCTGAACTCTTATATGGAGGGGCATTTCTTATTGGATTGTAAGAGTGGAAGTTTTTATTTCCTTTAAAATTTTCTGGAGACATGCTTTCCATTTCGTGATGGTCTATCCAAATTAAAGGTAAATTCATCTTCTCTATTTCTTCTACAAATTCTTTTTCTAGTATTGGCTTATCAAGAACAAAAATGCAGTCTGCGTTCAGTTCTTTTGCTTTTTTGGCATATTGCATGTTAAGTCCAGGGTAACTTCTTACCGCAACACCTTTTCCTTTTTGAGAATATCTTCTTAGAATAAGGAAACTACATAGTCCGTCTGCGTCGTTATCGTAGAAAAATAATGGATTTACAGCATTTTCTAAGTGTTCTTTAATTTCATCTATCTGTTTTTCGGTTAACATTAATTATTCACCTTATTGTTGTTTATAACTTTTATCTATAATAGGTCTGAAAATTCTTCAGCTCTAATAGTAAAAAAACAAAGAAAAAATTTAAATAGTATAAGAAAATAGGTGTTTTATGAATAAGTGGACAGAACTTTTGATTGGATTGATATTATTGATAGTCCCTATAGTAGTTTGGAATATGACTCTCGGAATGGGTTTCTGGGACTTTGGAACTGCTGCTTGGGAATTTCTTAAGGGTGGAGTTATATGGTTTGTTATGATGCTTGGAGTTTTGTTTATTCTTTTGGGTATTTCTGATTTGAAAGGTTAAGTTAAATACTTCTAACAAATTCTCTCAAAGAAATAGATGTCTTTTTATCAATGATATTGTTATTCAATAATCTCTTAATACAAATAAAGGTATATTTCTTCTGCTGTAAAAACCTCTTTTCTTTGTTTGCATAATAAATTAATCCTTTCTTGATTTTTGAGGTTTGCAGAACAGACCATAAAAAATCAATATAATATCTTATAGGAATATACAACTCAACTCTTTCTTTTAAAGAAGAATCTTTCCTATGTTTTAGATATTCATTGATAAAGATATCCTTCTGTTTCAAAGAGAAAGGCTTTCCAAATTGAGTCACAACATAAGCAACTTCAGTTGCAGGGTCACTAATCATCGTAAATTCCCAATCAATAAATTTAATTCTACCATAATTTAATATAATATTTTGCTCTTGTATGTCTGTATGTATTAATGAGGATTTATAACTAAATTTTTTATTTTTGAAATCTTTGCTAAATCTCACAAACATATCTTTCATAAAATCAAAGAATTCGGATGAATTTAAAAATGGTTTAAATTTTTTTTCATATTGTTTAAGTTCATAAAGATAACGATCAAGAATTTTATATTGTGAAGATAGTTTTTTCTTTAAAGAAGAAATAGGTATAGAATGCAATAAGGCCACTTCTTTTGCAAGTAACTTAAGAAATTTTAAATCTAGAACATATTTTGTCTTATCTAAAGTATTTCCTTCTAAATAATTTAGAATAATAAAAGAGCCAATTTTACTATCTTTTTGAAAATGTAATATTTTAGGAGCAATATTTAAACTTTCAATTGCTTTCAAAGACATAAATTCTCTCTTAAGTTTATTTTTTGAGGTTTTAACAATATTTTTCCTTAAAACAATTTTCTTAGAGGGAGTTATAATTAAATAATTTAAATTACTTGTTCCACTGCCCAACTGAGTAATCTTATTTATCTCTTTTAAGAAAGGTAATTTACTAACTAGATTTTTATTCTTTAATGTTATGATTATCTTTCTAATATCCTCTTTCATACCTTTTCTAAGAATTTAAGCGATATAAAACTAACTAAAAAATTTTAGGTTTTCCATAACCTCTTAACTAATCTAAAGCATTCTCTCCATAAACAATCTCTTTAGTAGAATCAATAAATTCAACACATAAATTTTCTATTCTCTCAAGTTGTTCTTTATTATTAACTTCAATATCAATACCATAAGTATAATCTTCTCTAAGCTCAATAATACTATCTTCATGATTATTTTCCTCTTCATTATATTTCATAAAATCAATAATGTCTTGATTGATAGATATTTTACCTTGTTCTTGTAAGATTTCTATTAAAGCAATAGTGCAAGTTTGATTTTTAGATTCATATCCATATTTGATTGCTATTGCTAAAAAACAATGATATAAGGTATAGAAACCAGCAGTTATAGACCAGTCTGAGAATTTATTTTTTCTAAGAAGTCTAAATACCTCTAAGTTATGCTTCGCTTTCTCCAAATGTCCAAAAGCGAGCTTATTATCTGGCTCAATTTTTAATAAGCCTCTATGACGAACTTTCTTTTTTTGCTTTTTGCATTCTTCAACCTCTCTTGTTGCTTTATTCAAACACCAATCAAGACGCTTAGAAACCTGTAAATCCATTTACAACCCCCATATATTCATCACATCCATACAAAACAATTGATGTTCTAATTATTTCAATCATAGATTTATTATTATCACCTATATTTTTTATCAAATCTTCTTTTGTAGCCTTAATTGGATGAAGTTTTTTAGGTAATATACTCTGAATTTTTTGAAGTTTTTTATTCACTTCACTAAAACTTTTCTTATCAATTACAATAAAGATATCTATATCTTTTGCATTAGAATAATTTCTTGATGCAGAGCCATAAAACAACAAAATACTATCTTTTTCATATAAAGATTTAAATTCATCCTTCCATCTTGCGTATTCATTTGCCTCATTTATTAAAGCAAATGCAATTAATTTTTGCACAAATTCATCTACTATATTAACCTTATAAACAATTGATTTTCCAATCCTTTTACTCAAAAGAACATTATTTTTTTCAAACTTCTTTAAAAGTTTCATAGTTCCAACTTGAGTTATTAAAAGCACTTTACTTAGAGAATTAGCATTATAAAAATTAGTGATATCTTTATAGATAATTAGCAATGCTTCTTGTTCTTTTTTCGTTAGCTCTATCATAGTATAACCATTAGTTATTATATAATAACTTTAAGTTAGTATATAAACCTTACCATAAAATCAAGAAAGAGCACTTATAATTTCCATAACCTCACCCCAATTATAAACCCTCTTTATCCTTTTATGATGATAATTCTTATTCCAAGGCTTATCAAATAATATAACACTTATACCCTTCTCAACACATTGTAATGCAGTCTCTCCAGAATCTTCAAGAATTATCTTTACTCCTATTTCATTACATATTTCAGCTTTTGTAGCAGATTGTCCTTTATGAAAATCTCCTGCATGGATAACTTTTATTTTATTGGTTTTTATATGATGCTTAATCCAACTTTCAACTTTTTTCTTAAACCTTGAAGGTCTTGCAGTGATAATGTAAATCTCGTTTCCATTTTTCATTAGATTACTTATAACTTCAAGTGCTCCATCCACCAGTTTTATTTCATCCAACTTATGAGTTTCATGAAATTCATCAACTAATTTTATTGACTCTTCTTTTTCCATTCCCCACACAGGCCACCATTTATACTTTTTAAATTCAGAAACAGAATGTCTTTTGCCTTTCTTGACATAATAAAAATCAAGTAAAGCACTCATAAAGTCCGCTATAACTTCATCTAAGTCCATTGCTATTTTCATTTTGTTAGAAAGAATAAGAAGATTATAAACTCTAACCTCATAAACCTAAAAGTCTCATAGCCAAATCAATCTCGCCACTTATAAGCTCAAATTTCTTATTATCTAAAAAGGTCTTTTCCCCAAGCTCTTTTTTAAGTTTCTTTTCAAGTTGTTCTTTTATTTTGGTTTTGTCTTTATTATTCCATTTTTCTCTTAAGACTAATTTTTCAGCTTCTTTGAATAATATCTCTGCATCTCTAGAATACTTTTGTGCATAAAGTTCATTTGAATTTACAATTGCTCCTATTTTATGTCTTAAAGATATTGATAAAATACTAGTTATTTTATTTATTTGTGCTTTCTTTGACATTTAATAACCTCCCTATCTTGAGTAGTTTTTCTTTAATTATCTTCCTTAAATCTTTCAATAATCCTTCTTCAATTAGTTCCATTTCACTAAGATTAATAAATAATTTATCTCCTAATAATTTTTTTAGTTCTTCATCAATCAATTTTATAGATTCATCTTTTTCTTGTAAAAATCGGTCAATAGTGATTAGTCTTCTAATGCAATCATAAAAAACTCTTCCCTTTAAATTAATTTCTAATAGGTCTTCTGGAAGCATAAGAAGGAAATTTATATGTTTTTTATCTAGGATTCTTTCTTTAGGTAGATGATATTCTTTATTTGAGCAAAAATAATGGAGCATGCTTCTTGTTAAAGGGCATATTTTTTCAAGTTTATTAAAAGACTCTTGACTAATTACAATAACATGAAAAACAAAACCGAACTTATCAACTAAGTGATTATGAATTTCTTCTTCTGAAATTTCTTCAGATATGACTAAGATGTCTATGTCGTTCCATTTTCCTTTTTTAGTAAGAAAGGAACCTATAACAAAGACCTGTTTTACTTTTTTATAATTGGATAAAAAAAATAATATCTTTTTAACTAAATCTTCTCTATATCCTTCTAGTTTTTCTAAATTTGGAGAGTAATGAATAACTGACTCTTTTTTCAATAGTCTAACTTCAACTAAGTCTCCAGGCTGAAAATGTTCTTTTAATTCTGTTGGAATATAGACTTGATTGTATCTGCTTCCTTTAGATACCTTATGTTTAAATATAGTTTTTTCCATAGTACGTACTTAATCCGTACTATATATAAATCTTTCTTTTACAACAATCCCTATAAACCTAAACCGCTCAATAGGAGAATGTCAGAGTGTAAAATATGTGGAGAGGATGATTGCAAAGAACATTCTTATCTAATTTATGGAGCTAGGAAAATAGATTCTTTTTCAGGCTCTTCTCCTCCTGAAATATTTGTAGGTAGGTGGAATTATCCTAATGTTTATACTGGGATATTATCTCCTCAAGAATATGGAAATACAGAGATAATGAGCTCTCCTGAAGAGTGGCATAAAAATAATTTATCTATTCCTTCAATATTGGAATTAAGGAAGAAGCTTATTTATGGAAGGACAGAGTCAAATGTAAAAAAACCACTTGTGCCTTCAAGATTTCTTTCAACTATGCAGGAAGTTGCAATGACTTCAAAATCAATATCTGCGGAATTCTTGCTTAAAAATTCTATATTACCAAATAGAGAAAATGATTCAAGAGTTCCGCTTATATCAAGAACAGCATCTGTTCAATCGGTTAGATTGCAAGAGAATACTAAGATAGAGAAAAAAGTGGATTATCTTGTAAATGATTCTGATGTTAGGTCTGCTGATGCACTTTTTGAATTGGAGAAATTTGGAATATCAAATGAAAGTATGGTAAAGATACTTTCGGCAGGTCTTTTGGGTTTGAAGAGAAATAGGAAGTTGGTTCCGACTAGGTGGTCAATTACGGCTGTTGATGATACTCTTTCAAAAAATAAATTGGAAAAAATAAGATATTATAACGAGATTCAGCAAGTCCAGGTATTTTTTTCTGAGTACCTTGGAAATCATTATGAGTTTATTTTAGTTCCTTCAAAATGGGAGTTTGAAGTTATAGAATTGTCTATGAAGAATTTTAGTGTTTGGTATGATTATGAGTCTTTTTTTCCAAGGAAGAAGTATGCCGATTCAGTTACAGGGGCTTATTATGCTAATAGACTTGCTGTTAGTGAGTATTTGGATAAGATAAAGAAGCAGGGGGCGTGTATTGTTCTTAGGGAAATACGCCCTGAATATTATGCTCCCTTGGGTGTTGGAATTTTGAGAGAGTGTAGTCGAGGGGCTTTTTTAAAGAAGCCGGAAGTTTTTGATAATATAAAAGATGCTCTTGAATGTGTTAGGAAAAGATTGAGAGTAGATGTCCATTACTTTAAGGAAAAGTCAAATATAATAAAGAATTATGGTAAGCAGAGGAAGATAAGTGATTATTTTATTTAACTTCTAGGATAGTATATTGCTCTGCAGTTTCCTTTGATTATTCTATTAGCGTCTCTCTGTCTTGCAGGTTCTACTAAATACTCTCTTTTAGACGGATTCTCTGAAACTACTCTCATTATTAAACCTACATGTCTAACTCCAGAGGGCCTATAATTTTCTACAAGAAATTTATCTGTCCTTGCAGGTTTATCTTTTGATCTTACATTTAGATAAATCATGTCAAATGGAACTCTTTGTGTATCGTGATGGCTTATTGTCGCTTTGCCTTCTTTTTCCAATACAGATAGAAATCTATACATTTGAAAGGGGGCTTCTACTGGTTTGATTTTTACTACTTTAAACTTTTTCTTTCTAGATTTTAGTTTTACCATTGTGATTTCTACTAGAAAAAAGGCTTTTTAAATCTGCTTGTTTTGCTAAATTATAACTACGAACTTTTCTTTGATTTACCTTTGCCTTTACCCTTTAGGTATCTTTTCAGTTTATTTCTTCTTCTTGTTCTTCTTACAGTTTTTCTCATTATTGTTTTTTCCCTACAGCTTCTTTTATATTTTTATTTAGTTGCTTCATGCTTTCTTCAAGTTGTTGTTTGTTTTTTGTTCCTGTACATACAAGTTTTCCATTTGTGAATAGAAGGAATGTTGCTGGAGGTTCAACTAATTTATATACTAATCCTGGAAATTGCTCTGGTTCGTATTCTGTATTTTCAAGCTGAAGAGCTAAGAGGTTAAGGTTTAGATTTAAATCAATACTTCCTGAAGCTACTATATTTTGAACTGTTATTTTTGGCTTGTCAGTTATTTTTACACCTATCTTTCCTATTTGTTTTATTACTTGTTCTATTACCTCTTTTACTTGAGCTATACTTTTTGTTCCTGTACAAACAAGATTTCCTGAAGAGAAGACTAGAACAGCAGATTTAGGCTTTTTTATTCTAAGGACTAATCCTGGGAACTGCTCTGGATTGTATTCAGTATTGCTGTGAGTTCTAGCTAGTTTTGTTAAAGAGACAGGTTTACCAAGAGAGGTTGTAGCAACAATATTTTGTACCTTTAAATCTGATTTAGACGTTGATGATTTCATATGAAGATAGGGTTTATAAATGAAAAGGCTTTATAAAGCTTTCTTATAGATTTTATTTTTTTCTTAGCTCTTTTTCTATATCTTTTAATGAGGCAATATCATTGAAACTTCTGTCTGGGCGATATGCGGTAATTCTTGGAAATCTTAGAGCGTATCCTGAATTGTAGGCTGGAGAACTTTGGATGTTTTGATAAGTTACAGATAAGATTATTTTTGGTTTTATTTTTACATAATTGTCTTTAACTTCAATTATTAGTGGTTTTAGCAATTTTGTCATTTCTTCATAACTTATTCCCTCTTCCTCTTTTTCTTTTAATCCTGATGAGACTTTTCCTATCTCAAGGAATTCTTCTCCATTTTTACATGAGACTATATATGAACTTAACCAGCCACCTCTTTTTCCTGTTCCGTATTCTGCTCCAGTTATTACTAAATCTAAGTCTTTTATATTTGGTTTTAATTTTGCGATGTATCCGACTCTTCTTCCAGGTTTGTAAGGGGCGTTTAAGTTCTTTATCATTAGACCTTCTTCACCAACTTTAAGAGCTTCTTTGTAAAATGCTTCAGCTTCACTTTTATTTTCTGTAATTATTTGTCTAGAAAGGACTATTTTCTTTTTTTCTGGTTTTATTATTTTTTCAAGAATTTTTCTTCTTTCAATAAAAGGTTCTTTTAGTAAGCTTTTTCCGTTGTAGTAGATTATATCAAATATATTTATTTCAACAGGGAGTTGGGTTATTAATTTTTCAATGTCATATTTTCTTTTTATTCTTTGGCTTATATATTGGAAGGGCATATATTTTCCTGTTTTAGGGTCGAAACCCACTACTTCTGAATCTAGAATGAAACTTTCTCCTTTAAGATATTTTTTTATATATTCTATCAAATCTGGAAATTGTTTTGTGACATTTTCTAGTCTTCTTGTGAAAAGTTTTATATCTTCTTTTTCTTTGCTTATTACAACTCTAAATCCATCGTATTTGTATTCAAATGCTGCGGGCTTTCCACATATTCTAAAGGCGTCATCTAAATCTTCTGCTTTAACTGATAACATTACATTAAATGGTTTTCCTGGGATTATTTCAAAATCTTCATCTCCTATAAATCCGTCAGATGCTTTTTTTAAAACTAGTGAAAAATCATTTGACATATCGTATAATGATTGAACTTTATCTTTGAATTCTTCTTTGTTTTTTCCATTGTAAAATGCTTCTACTATAGCGTCTCTTATTATTCCATCTGCAACTCCAACTCTTAAATCATTAAGTAAAGTTCTGATTATATACTTTGATTCATTTTCATTTGCGTTTCCAAGTAATTCTGCTAGAATATTTATTTTTTTATCAATCACACCTTTTCCGTCTATTTCCATCAATTTTTTTAGATTGGTAAAAACTTTTTCTACATCAAGTCTTTTTTGAAAAAGAGAGTTTTGTTTCTTTTTTGAAGAATATTCTTCTGCGACTTCACCTAAGTCTCCTTTTTTTCTAAATTTATTATTTACTTCTTCTAGACTAATACCAAAGCTTTTAGATATTATTTTAAGGACTAATTTTCGCGATATTCCAAATTCTTTTGAGTCGTAATCTGGGGCGACTTTTCCTTTTAATAAATAAATCCAATCGTAGTTTTTACTTTCATTTAATATTATGAAAAATTTTGACAAGATTTGTGCTTTTTCAATTTTTCCATTTGTTTTGGAGAGGGCTTCATAAACTTCTACAATTTGTGAGTATTTCATGGAAAGATATTATTTTTTGCGTTTAATTATTTTGTTAATTCAAATCCAGCCCTTTTTTCTTATTCCTCCATCGTATATTTGAAATTGCATTGTCTTTTCTGGTAGACTTCTGTGTTTTCTTAGATAGGCAGTTCTTTTTCCGCTCTGGTTTTCAAGTTCTATATGGCATTTTCCCCAATACTTTAAGATGTCTCCTCCGACCATTCTTTTCTCATCTTCAAATTTGTAAACTTGATTTGTTATTATAATAGGGATGTTAATCTTTCTTGCTATTTCTGAAAGAGTTCTCATTTGTTTTGCAAGTTCAGCATTTAATTCAGAGATTTCTTTTTCTCCTCTTTTTCTTGCCTCAGCGAAGTCTATTCTATATAGCATTGTTGCTCCATCAACTATTATTAGTCCAATATTATTATTTTTTTTTATATGAGTAAGAAGTTCTTCAAACGCTTCTTTCTGTTCTTTAAAATTTGTAGGTTTGAGTAAAATTATATTTTGAATTAACTTTTCATATTCTTCTTTGTCTTTAGATAGTTGTCTCATTCTTTCTGTTGAGTATCCTCCTTCCGTATCTATTATTAGTACTTTTTTTTCTTTTTTTGCTTGAGAACAAGCAGATGCAAGACAGAAATTAGTTTTTCCTGTTCCAGAGTCGCCGTATATAACTGTTATTATATCCGTTTCATATCCTCCGTGAAGCCATGTGTTTAAGTCATAGCTTCCTGCAGATATTTTTGTCATAGAAGATAAAAATTAAGGGAATATATAAAAATAGTTATGGAGAAAGATATAAGACTTTCCCCAAGTCAAAGATAAAAAGAATAAATATTAGGTTCTTTGACTATATAAAAATGAAATTTACTTATCTGCGTTTTTTAGCAGTTTTTGTGCCCATTGAATGCGATGAACCATCCCATTTGCAGTTTTTACATGCAAAAGAGTGTATAAGCATCAAAAGTGCGGCAATTATTATTACCCACTTAGAATACGTCGTATCTCCAAGAAGATTAGGCCAAACAGCAAACAAGATTATTATTAAGGACAAAACCGCTTCAACAACCTTGCAATTACAACCCATAAAACACCTCCTTATAATGTTATGAATTTATTATATATAAATCTATCACTTTTTTAGTGAAGATTCGAGTTTCTCAAGGTCTTTTTTTATTTGTTCTACTGCTTCTGAAACGCTTTTCTTTACTGTTTTTCCTGAACTCATTATTTTAAAGACTAAGGGTTTTGTTGGATGCTCTCTTTTCCAAGCCGCGAAATCAATTCCTTCTTTGTTTAGATATACTCTTAATATTTCTGCAACAGTTAGATTATCCATCCTTGCTTCAAAATCGTTTTTATCGTGTTTTAAAATTTCTATTTGCATATATGAATGGAAAAATCTTGCTTTATAAAACTTTCTCTAAGTCGTTTTTTCTAAATTGTTTTTTAGAAGCGATAAATTTAAATAGGATATGAAATGAAAGTGAATATGGTTAACGGAATTGAAAGACCGCTTGATCTTCTAAACCAAGCAAAGGGGAAAGAAGTTTTAGTGCAGTTGAAAGGAAGTCAGCAGTTTGTTGGAACGCTTATGGCTTTTGACATGCATATAAATGTAGCTCTTGATAATGCGAAGGAAATGGAAGATGGAGTTGTTAAGAAAAATATAGGCCTTACATTCTTGAGAGGAGATACCATAATATTTATTTCTCCTTCTTTGAAGAGTTAGTTCTATATTTCTATTTTATCAAAATCTTTTGCGAGAGTTGTTTCTTTGAATATAGCTTTGGCTTCTCTTAGTATTTTGTCCATATTGTTTTCGTACCTTTCGGATAAATGAGTCAGAATTAATTTCTTTGATTTTGATTTCTTTGCTATAAGTGCGGCTTTTTCTGAAGTGAGGTGCATTCTTTCTTCCGCTTTTTCAAAGTCATCTTTTGAGAAAGTTGATTCACATATTAATATGTCTGAATTTTCAGCAAGTTTGATTGCATTTGCGTTAAATTCTGTGTCTAGTATGAAAGTTATTTTTCTTTCTTTTTCTATGTAGGAAACGGATGAGGCCTTTATTTTTTTTCCATTGAATGAGATGTCTTTTCCTTTTTGTAATTCTTTTAATATAGGAAGATTTGGTAACTTAAGTTTTCTTATTTTATTTTTATCAAGTCTTCTTTTTTCTTTTATTGAAAAAGAGTAGGCGTTGTTTTCTACTCCATGCGACATTTTCATTGCTTTTATTAAAATTTCCGAGTTTTCAAATGCCTTTGAAGAGGTCTCTATAATTTGAGTATTTATTTTATGACCAATGAGTTTTTTTATAAGTTCTATTTTTTCTTCTGTTCCCTTTGGACCATATATTTCTATTTTTTTTGTGTAATTGTTTGTTGCTAGTGTTTGGAATAAACCCGGGATTCCTAGAAAGTGATCTCCGTGCCAGTGCGTTATTAATATCTTATTTATTTTTAGAGGAGAGATTCCTGCAATTTTTAGTTGTCTTTGAGTTCCTTCTCCGCAGTCGATTAGGATGTGTTCGTTTTTGTATTGTAAGAAAATGGATGTGTGGTTTCTTTTCTTTGTGGGTATTGAAGGTCCAGTCCCTAGAAAAGTTATTTTAATTTTTTCCATATTATAATGAGTGAAAATGTGTTTATATAGGTTTTTGACGGAAAATTTATAAGAGGAGTTTCCTTCTTAGGTATCATTAGATAATTAGAAATGTTTAAACATAGAATTATCTTCTATTTTAATAAGATGAAAGAAATAGCTTTAATTTGGATGAGTGCAGGTAATAGCTACTTTAATGAAAAGAATATTGGGAAGTTGTTGAATTTTTCAGATAAGAATTTTAATAGAATAATTATTCTTTCTCCAGACAAACCAGCAGAACATACTTTCAGGGCTTTGGGTTATCTAGATAACAAGGCAAAAAGAAAAGCAAAACTTAATGCAAATCTTTTGACAAATAGGGCAAAAAGAGAATTAGAAAAAATAAAAGTAAATTTTCCTTTGTTGATTGGGAAAACGACATAGCTAAAAATTCAGAGTACAAAGAAAAATATAAAGAAATAATTGCTCTTTATAATGGTAACTCTAAATTTAGAAAAGATGTAAGATTAACAACTAAAAGAGTTATAGAAGAAAAAACTAATGAAATTCAAAATATAGAAAAATCCGTTGAAGAAGCAGTTTCATATTTGTTAGAAGAGATTTCCTTTATATTATCTTGTCCAGTAATTTATCAAGTTCAAAAAGTAAGTTATCTTTACCACTAAACTTGGGAAGTTTTTGAAAAGCTTATAGCTGGTGAATATGACGGGAAAAAACTAGATAAATTTTCTTTTGTGTTAACAGGTATAAATTAAGATAAATAGACAAAGTAGTCCGACATCTTTATAAGAAGAAGTTTACTTATTATTTTATGAAAAAGAGAGTTGTTTTGGTTTTTTCTTTATTATTTCTGTTTGTAGCTGTTTTGAGTTTTGTAAAAATGTGGAGTTATGGAAGTGTTACCGGTTTCATAGTGTTTAATGACCCTTATATAAGTAGTTCGGATGAGATATTTTTTGTCTGGTTTTTATCTGGACTTTTGTCTTCTATAATATCTTTTATTCTTATTTATAGGTTTGAAAGAAGAAAAAGACCTACTTTTTCTTTGGCTAAGAGAAATTATATTAAGTTGAAGATGGATTAGTGATATTATATTCTTTAGAATATAAATGTATAAATAGTATTGGTGTTTTCTCTTTTTATGAATTATAAAAAGTTACAATTGTTTTTTGTTATGATTTTTGCTTCTATAGCTTTTACTTCTGCAGTAGTTGTTGATTATGGATATGATGGTTTTGAAGATGGATGGAATAATTTTCAAGATGGTTGGCTTGGACCTTGGTCTCATCAAGGCAATTCTAAGATAGTTCAAAGTGGTGCTTTTGCAGGAGGTCATTCACTTAAACTTAGAGGACCTTATCCTTCTAATCCAGGTATTGTGAAGAGATATTTCAATCTAACTACTTTAGGGAATCTTGACCATATTTCTTTTTATGTTAAGGTGGATTCTTTTGAGGGTGATGATTTTGCTTCTTTTATAGTTGGGAATGATGCAGGATATGGGACTTATTATATATTTAATGCAACTCTTTCTGATGGAGTTTGGAGACAATATGATATTGATTTGTCTAACTTTATTGAAGGAAGCAATCCTTATATTGAGTTTAGGGCTTATATGAATGAAAATACTGATTTCTTTAACATAGATGAGATTTATATAGAATAAATTCTTAAGACTTAAATAGTCATAAATTTTATATAATCTATTATGTTGTTTTGAGTGTATGGTAAAAAGAGGAGGTTTTTCGATTAGAGGTATGCGAGTTTCTTTGAGTCGCTTTTGTTTATTTGTGATTGTTTTTTCTTTATTAGCTTTTGGTTTTTTGTCTGTTTCGGGACTAACTATAAATCATAATTTGCAGGCTAATTTTTCTGGGACTTATTCTAATACATATTATAATATTAGTACAAGTTCGATAAAGTTGTCTCTTTCTAATCTTAGTGGTAATTATACAAGTCAAGTTTTGGATGCGGGGGAGAATGTTAGATGGGATAATTTGAGTTGGAGTGGGGGAAATTCTTCTTTTTATGAATCTTTAGTTGTTGGTGATGGTCTTGCAGATATATATAGTTCCATAGATGGAGGAGTTAGTTGGAATAAGATAAATGACGATTATAACAACGGAGATTCAAATGAAGGACAAGATATGGCTAGAAATTCTTCGGGGGCTTTGTATGTGATAAGGGCTCAAGATGTATGGGTTTCTATCAATGGGGGAGTAAATTGGAGTAAAGTTAAAGATAATTATAATGGTGCGGTGGATAGTAGTAATGGATTTGTTTTAGGGGTTGATAATATGAATTGGCTTTATATTATTGAAGGAGATCAAGAGGTTTGGAGGTCTAATGACAGCGGTCAGAATTGGACTAAAGTTAGTGACGATATCAATGGTGGGGGGACTGGTAATTTTCTTGGAATGGTTTCAAATAGCTCTGGGGCTTTGTTTGCAGTTGATGTTGTTTCAGATGTATGGGTTTCTTCTAATCAGGGAACAACATGGGCTCTTGCTAAAGACGATTATAATGCGAATTCGAACGGAGCGAACGATATGGCTGTAAATAGGTCAAATGCGTTGTATATATTAGATGGACAGGAGGTTTGGGTTTCTTCTAATCAGGGAGTAACTTGGACTCTTATGAATGATAACTTCAATGGGGAAAGTGAT
>Ga0209542_10002119_pt1 | contig 45260 bp, 48 predicted proteins | sample RifCSPhighO2_01_FD_184028 | JGI IMG/M metagenome (GOLD analysis project Ga0209542, IMG submission 184028) | Soil microbial communities from Rifle, Colorado - Rifle CSP2_plank highO2_0.1 (SPAdes) (version 2) | ecosystem: Environmental > Terrestrial > Deep subsurface > Rock core/Sediment ...
CGGTGATCTTCTGGTAGCCGGCGGACAGATTAATATTTCAGGGGATGTTAGCCAGAATCTGCGTTTGGCCGGAGGCAATATCAATATATCAGGGACTATCGGCCGCAATGCTTCATTGGCTGCCGGTAATGTAGACTTTACAGGGGAAGGGGAAATAGTCGGTGGTTTGGCTGCGGCTTTCGGAAATCTAAATTTGACTTCACCGGTGGGAAAATACGTCAAAGTAGCCGGAGGCAATTTGACCATTGCCAACAATGTGGGAGGAGATGTTGAGGCAGCCATCGGCAGCATAAGACTGACTCCAAATGCCAATATCAGCGGAAATATGACTTATTGGAGCAACGAAAAATCTTCGGTTGATGATACGCGGGTAGGAGGTAGGGTATATTTCAACCGGACGGAGGAAGGAGCGGAGTCCAAAATCAGGAATGCAGCCGGCAAAGCAGGCGGTGCTGTTTCCATCGGCAGTTTCATCTTCACCTTGATCATGGGAATCGCTTTTTTGCTGTTTTTCCCGAAATTTACCATGCGGGCATCCGATTTTATTAAAACCCGGCCATTAAAGTCATTTTTGTTTGGTTTATTAAGCATTTTTATTTTTACGCTTGTTTTTATAGTTTTGGCAGTGACTATTCTGGGGATTCCACTAGCTTTACTCCTGGCCCTTTTATACTGTTTTTCATTGTACCTGGCCAGGATTCCGGTGATTTATCTTATCGGATCGCTTCTAATGGGGCGGTTCGGTGAAGAGAGACAGGAAATTTGGTCATTGGTAGCCGGTCTTATTATATATTGGATTTTGATTCTTTTACCGGTCAAGCCGCTGGTGACTTTCCTGGTTACTTTTACCGGCATGGGGGCTGCATATTTGGCTTTGAAAAGCAGGAAAACATTGGTTCTTAAAACCGTCCGTAAAAGCAGAAAAGCTTGAAAAAGAAAATTCTTTCTGGTATATATAAAATAAATATGGCGCGTCACAATCAAATCAATATCCTCCCGATTATTGTCCCTGTCATTGGACAGGGATAAATATTGGGAGGCAGACGGGCCGAACTTTTTAAATAGACGATTAAAGCCTCCAATATTGGAGGCTTATTTTATTATATGAGTACTAATAAACTGAAATGGAGAAGTCACCTGCTGACTGGGACGGTTGGCGGCCGCGATTGGGTCAAAAGGGCGGGGGCCCGCGCGATGTTGCGTGCTGTCAATTTCCGCGATGAGGATTTCCAAAAACCGATTGTCACCGTAGCCTGTCCGTTTACCAACGCCACTCCCTGCAATGCCCATATTCAGGCGTTGGGAGAAATGGTAACTTCTGAAATTGAAAAACAAGGGGGTAAACCGTTTTTATTCGGAACACCGGTTGTCACCGACGGTGAAACCATGGGCATGGAGGGTATGAAGTATTCCCTGGTCTCCCGGGATCTGATAGCCGATTGTATCGAAACTTCGCATGAAGCCTACAGTGCTGACGGATTAATTGCTCTTTGCGGCTGCGACAAGACCATTCCGGCAGCTGCCATGGGATTGGCCAGAAATAATGCCATCGGTTTAGTTCTTTATGGCGGCAGTATTTTACCGGGGAAGCTGCACGGCCGGGATCTGACCGTAGTTTCGATTTTTGAAGCCATCGGCGCCCGGAGTGCCGGCAAAATGAAGGATAAGGAATTTCATGATGTCGAATGTGCGTCCTGTCCCGGCTTTGGGGCATGCGGCGGGATGTATACCGCCAATACCATGGCTTCAAGTCTTGAAGTTTTAGGTATCAGTCTGCCTTATTCATCTTCAAACCTGGCCGGTGACCGGCAAAACAGGCTGTCAAAAAAAAAGATAAAAGATTGCCGGAAAAGCGTGGGAGCACTGTTTTATCTTTTGAAAAAAGGGATAAGAGCACGTGATATTTTGACCAGGGAGGCTTTTGAGAATGCCGTGACTTTTGTACTGGCTATCGGCGGCTCGACCAATGCCGTTTTGCATCTTCTGGCTATCGCCCATGAAGCCGGCGTGAAACTGACCCTTGCCGATTTTGCCAAGATCGCCAAAAAAGTGCCTTTAATCGGCAATTTTAAACCTTTCGGCAAATACGTCATGGAGGATTTGCACACAATCGGCGGAGTTCCCATGGTCATGAAGATGCTTTTGGAAAAAGATTTACTCCATGGTGAATGCCTGACGGTTACCGGCATGACTGTAGCCGAAAATTTACGGAATGCTCCAACCAGGCCGGCCGGCCAGGATGTCATTTACAGTCTGGAAAAACCGTTAAGCGGAAAAAACAGCCATGTCAGAATTCTTTACGGCAATCTGGCTCCTGAGGGTTCCGTCATCAAACTGGCCGGTTCGGGAATCACCCGTCACAAAGGTCCGGCGAGAGTCTTTGAAAATGAAGAATCAGTTCTCGAGGCGATTTTGGCAGGCAAAATAAAAAAAGGCGACGTGGTAGTAATCCGTTACGAAGGCCCCAAAGGCGGTCCGGGCATGCGCGAAATGCTTTCACCCTCTTCTGCTTTGATGGGGGCCGGACTTGGCCAAGACGTAGCCCTTATTACTGACGGCCGATTCTCCGGCGGCACCCACGGCATCATGGTCGGCCATATTTCACCGGAAGCCTATGAAGGAGGACTGATTGCTTTGGTTAAGGACGGGGATACTGTGGATATTGATGCTGATCGCGGAACAGTTGAATTAAAAATAACAGCTGCTGAGATTAGAAAAAGACAGGCATTATGGCGGAAACCTCAGCCGAAATACCGGCGGGGGGTCCTGGCCAAATACGCCAAATTAGTGGGAAGCGCCTCATTGGGCGCTATCACAAGTTAACTATGAAAACCAGATTAAAAATAGGTCAGAAAGTCCAGGGAGCGGAAATCATCTGTGAATGTTTATTGCGGGCAGGCGTCACTGCAATTTTCGGTTATCCGGGCGGGGCTAACATTCCGATCTATGACGCTCTCTATAAATATCCTGAATTGAGGCATGTTCTGGTGCGGCATGAACAGGGGGCAGCCCATGCGGCCGAAGGTTATGCCTGGGTAACCGGCAGACCCGGTGTTTGTTTCGCCACTTCCGGTCCGGGGGCTACTAATTTGGTGACCGGTTTGGCTGATGCCATGCTTGATTCCATTCCCATAGTCGCGATCACCGGCCAGGTACCCTCGTCGCTTTTGGGTACGGACGCTTTCCAGGAAGCGGATATGTTGGGAGTTACTTTACCTGTTACCAAACACAATTATTTGGTGACAAAGACAGAAGATATTGCTTCTGTTTTCAGTGAAGCGTTTTTTCTGGCTGTCTCCGGCCGTCCCGGACCGGTCCTGATCGATATCACTAAAGACGCCCAGGTCAATTATGCGCAGTTCCAGTATAAGGAAAATAATGAACATCTTAAAAACAGATTGAAATTGACGGCAACTAAAGAAGAGCTTGCTGAAATTGCCGATCTTCTTAATAATGCCGAAAGGCCGTTGATTGTGGCCGGACACGGTGTCCTTTTGTCAGGAGACGGCAAAACCCTCCTTTCTGTTGCTGAAAAACAGGATATTCCGGTGACTTTAACCCAGCTCGGGCTTTCGACTATTCCCCAAAATCACCCTCTTTATATGGGCATGCCGGGCATGCACGGCAACGTTGCCGCCAACCGCGCGCCCCTGGAAACGGATGTTTTACTGGCCGTCGGCATGCGCTTCCATGACAGGGTAACCAGTAAAACTTCTCTTTATGCTCCGCAGGCCAAAATCATTCATATTGACATTGACCCGTCTGAAATCGGCAAAAATATCATGCCAGCTTTGGGTGTGGTCGGGGATGCCAAATTGGTATTAAAGCAATTGCTGCCGTTTCTTCAACAGAAGAAAAATCCCCTCTGGCTTAAAAAGTTTGAGGTTTGGAAAAAAGAAGAAAAGGATAAAGTTTTTACCAAGGAACTGGAAAGCCCGAAATTAAAATCTGCCCAGGTTATTAATGAAATAGCCAGACAGACGGATTTTGAGGCGACCATTGTAGCAGATGTGGGCCAGAATCAGATGTATGCCGCCCGCTATTACCAGTACCGGAAATACAATAGCCATTTTACTTCAGGGGGCTTAGGCACAATGGGATTTGCCCTGCCGGCAGGCATGGGAGCTAAACTGGGCGATCCGGCCCGTGAGGTCTGGATAACCATCGGGGACGGAGGCATACAGATGACTTTGCAGGAATTAGCGACGATCGTTCAGGAAAAAACGGAAGTGAAAATTGCCCTTTTAAATAACAATTATTTAGGTATGGTCCGCCAGTGGCAGGAATTATTTTATAAAGGAAATTATTCAGAAGTACAGCTTAAAAATCCCGATTTCCAGAAACTGTGTGAGGGATTCGGCATCAAATCGCTAAAAGCCAAAAATTTAAGGCAAGCCCGTGAGGCAATTGGCATTGCCCGTAAAACCCGCGGTCCGTTTCTGATCGAATTTGTCGTCCAGGCAGAGGAAAATGTTTTTCCCATGATACCGGCCGGAGCGGGAATCGGTGAAATGGTTGTTTCTAAAGAGGAGTTGAAATAAAAATGAGCGGAGAATTATCCAATATCATTATCTGGGCGGAGAACAAACCGGGCGTTTTTTTCCGCATTTTGTGGCTTTTCAGAAGGAAACAGTTCAATATTGAATCGGCCACCGTGGGCCATTCGGAAACTCCGGGCATATCCAGATTTACCATTACCGTCTATGGTCACCATGAGCAAATTACCAATATGGTAAAACAGGTCAGAAAACTGGTGAACGTAGTTAAAGCCGAAAGCCTACAGAGTGAAATGCTTGTTTTGCGGGAACTGGCTTTAATGAAGGTAGCTGTTAAAAATGTCCGGGAAAAAAGTAATATCCTGAGGGTTATAGAGCATTTCCGCGGCCGATGTATCAATATGGCCAAGAACTCATTGATAATAGAGGTCACCGGCGATGAAAATAAGATCGACGCTTTTTATGAAAACATGAAGGATTTCGTCATGCTGGAATTTGTCCGCACAGGCCGGACAGCGTTATTTAAATAGTTGCCCGCCTGAGCTTGCCGTTCGCCTTCAGGTACTATTCGTACACGGCTCAACGGAGCGCTCTATGGCGGGCTCAATCCCGATAGTCATCGGGATAGAGGAGGATTTTTATGTCAAAAATGAAATTTGGAGATACTTTGGAAACAGTGGTTACCCGGGAGGAATTCCCTTTTAAAAAAGCCAGGAATGTGCTTAAAAACGAAGTCATTGCCGTCATCGGTTACGGCGTCCAGGGTCCGGCCCAGGCCATGAATTTACGAGACAGCGGCTTTAATGTTGTGATTGGGCAGAGGAAGCCCTCACCTTCCTGGGATAAAGCCCTTGCTGACGGTTGGAAGCCGGGTAAAAATTTATTTTCCATTGAAAAGGCAGCCGAAGAAGGGACAGTCATTGCCTATCTTTTATCCGATGTCGGCCAGGTAGCTCTTTGGCCGACAGTCAAAAAGTATTTAACGAAAGGCAAAGCCCTCTATTTTTCCCACGGTTTTACCGTTACCTTCCACAAACAGACAGGGGTTGTGCCGCCGAAAAGTATCGATGTGATTTTGGTCGCTCCCAAAGGCGCCGGCCGCAGTGTCCGCCGCAACTTTTTGGCAGGATCAGGTATTAATTCCAGTTTTGCCGTTTTCCAAGACGCTACGGGTAGAGCTTTTAATAGGGTCAAAGCCTTAGGCATAGGGATTGGTTCCGGCTTTTTGTTTGAGACAACCTTTGAAAAGGAAGTTTACAGCGATTTGACCGGAGAAAGGGGAGTTCTGATGGGGGCAATTGCCGGCCTCATGGAAGCGCAGTACGCAGAACTTCGCCGCCGCGGACACACACCCAGCGAAGCCTTTAACGAAACAGTTGAGGAAGCCACCCAGTCTTTAATCCCCTTAATCGGTGAAAACGGCATGGACTGGATGTTTGCCAATTGCTCCACGACCGCCCAAAGAGGTGCTTTGGACTGGAAAGGCAAATTCCGCAAAGCTGTTGCGCCGGTCTTTAAGGAACTTTACCAAAAAGTCAAAAAGGGAGAAGAGACCAGACGGGTCCTCAAGTCCAATTCCGGTCCGGATTACAAAAAGAATCTAAGGCGGGAACTCGATGAGATTAAAAACAGTGAAATGTGGCGGGCCGGAGCTAAAGTCAGGAGTCTTAGGCCTGAGAAATGGCAGAAAAAATGACAACCAACGGACATTTTTACCATATCAGCTGTTTTCTGTGCGGAAAAGTTTGGGATGAAAAGGAAAATACGACCGTTTGCAGCTGCGGCGGGCCCTTGGATATCGTTTACGATTATGACCAGCTGGCTGATTTGAATACCTATCTGCTTCGAAACGCCCCGCCCAAAGTCATCAAATATCTGGATTTTTATCCTTTAAAAGAAAAAAAACATTTAGTGACTTTGGATGAGGGAGCGACACAGCTCCACAAGGCGGAATCCTTAGGCAAAAAACTGTCTCTTAAAAAACTCTACATCAAAAACGAGGGTTTAAACCCGACCGGCGCCTTCAAAGACAGAGGGAGCTTTGTCGAGATCAACAAAGCCAAGGAGTTGGGCTTTGCCAAAGTTTGTGTGGCTTCAACCGGCAACATGGCGGCTTCAGTGGCTGCCTACAGCGCCCAGGCAGGACTCACCTGTTTTGTCTTTGTGCCGGAAAATACGCCGCGGGGAAAGCTAGCCCAGGCCATTTCTTATGGAGCTAATGTTATCCAGGTCAGGGGCACTTATTCCGATGCTTATAATCTGACGATGAAGGTAGCCGCCCATTACCGCTTCTATCTGGCCGGTGATTACGCTTTCCGGGGTGAAGGACAGAAGTCGTTATCATACGAGGTCTGTGAGCAATTGTGGTTTTCCCCGCCTGATTGGGTCCTGGTCCCGGTCGGTATGGGCACTAATCTGTCCTATATCTGGAAAGGCTTCAAGGAATATTACCGCCTCGGACTTATCCCCAAACTGCCGCATATGGTCGCTGTCCAGGCAGACGGAGCGAACCCGATTGTCACCTCTTTTGAGAAAAAGAGTAAACTCGAACCGGTAAATAAACCACAAACCGTCTGTTCGGCAATTGCTGTCGGCAATCCGATTGACGCACCCAAAGTCTTTGCCGCTTTACAAGAGTCAAAAGGGCAGGCCGTTGCCGTTTCTGATGATGAAACCTTAAAAGCCCAGCAGGAATTGGCCAGACTCGAGGCTCTTTATGTCGAGCCTTCATCGGCGACAGTTATAGCAGCTTTAAAAAAATTAATTAAAAAAGGTCTGATCAAAGAAAACGACACGGTTGTCTGTGTGGCCACCGGGGCCGGGCTCAAAGATCCGGCCACCACTTTGAAAGTCATTGCCGAACCGCCGATCATAGAGCCGGTTTTATCCGAAGTCGAAAGAGTGATGGACAGCGATTTTTTGAGTTTGCGAGCAGGCAGTGTCGGTGAAAAGGAAAAGCTGATTTTTACCAAAGTCCCGGCTCTGTCGGAAGTTAAGCAAAAAATCAAAAAGGAATTCAGCCTGAATCTGGATGAAGAAACACTCAAAATCATCCGCAACGTTATCGCCAAATTCATCAATATCAAAGGCAAACAGATCGTCAAGGCGGATTTGCAGTCAATTATTGAGACGGTCATAGCCGATGAAAGACGGAAAAAAACATTGGAAGTGCTTGATTTTCACGTCGAAACTTTCAAGAAAAAGAAACCGCTGGCCACTGTGACGGTTGATATAAAAGGGCGTAAAACGACGGAAAAGAGCGACGGAGTCGGCCCGGTTGATGCTGCCATCCGCGCCATCACCGCCGCCATTCAGAAAAAAGATCCGGTCAAATTCAAACTGACCGATTTTGCCGTTGAGATTCCGACCACCGGTTCGGATGCAACAGTTGAGGCCACTATGGTTTTGCAGGACGAGCACGGCACCCAGGTTGTGGAAAAAGGGACTTCGCCGGATATCATTGTCGCCTCTATCGAAGCCTATGAAAAAGGGTATAATGAACTTGTTTATCAAAGATTTAGGAACGGAAAGGAAAAAACGTGAAAAAAGCAGTTGTTACGGATAAAAGTCCCAAAGCCATCGGGCCCTATTCCCAGGCGGTTAAAATCTCAGATTTAGTATTTGTTTCCGGCCAGATCGGCAATGATCCTAAGACGGGCGAGATGGTCAAAGGCGGCATCAATGTACAAACCCGCCAGGTTTTAAAAAACTTAAACGAAGTTCTCAAAGCAGCCGGTACCGCAGAAAAAAATGTGCTCAAAGTTACTGTTTATCTGACAAACATGGAAGATTTTCCGGTAGTAAACGGCATCTACGGTAAATTTTTTTCAGAGCCTTATCCTGCCAGAGCCACCGTCCAGGTGACCAGGCTGCCCAAAGATGCCATTATCGAGATTGAATGCATTGCCTATAAAAGTTCTTCCCACGGGCACGCCGATGATGAGGGCTGCTGCGGCGGGTGTTGTTAGATGCTTTGAAATAATAATATGAGCGATTCCTTTTTGCCGTTCGCGTATTTTCAGGGCAAAATAATTCCGGCGGAATTGGCCAAAGTTTCCATCATGACCAATGCCCTGCAGTATGGCAATGCGGTTTTCGCAGGCATCCGCGGTTATCAGACAAGCGGTAAAAAAAGCTCACATATTTTCCGCTTAGCGGATCATTACAGCCGCTTCCTCAACAGTTTAAAAATCCTCAATACCAAAATTCCCTATAATCACGCTAAATTGGTTGAAGTCACGCTGGAACTGGCCAAGAAAAATAATGCCAAAACGGATTTTTACATCAGGCCGATTGCCTATGCCGCAAACTTTGAATTGTCTCCGGACTTGTCCCGCCTCACCTTTGATTTTGCCATTTACATGATTCCTTTAGGTGAATATCTGCCTATCCATAAAGGCTTAAAATTAATGATTTCCAGCTGGACCAGGATCAATGATAATATGATTCCGTCCCGGGCAAAAATAACCGGCGGTTATATCAATTCATCATTAGCCAAGGCCGATGCCGTAAACTTGGGTTTTGACGATGCATTGATGATGACGCAAGACGGTCATATTGCCGAAGGCTCCGCGGCTAATTTTTTCATGGTCAGGGACGGGGTGCTGATTACATCTCCCAGGTCTGCTGATATTTTAGAAGGAATTACCCGAAGATCCATTATCCAGTTGGCACAGGATTTGAGCATTCCAATAAGCGAGAGAATGATAGACCGTACTGAAAGTTATATTGCTGATGAAGCCTTCCTGTCAGGTACGGGTGCACAACTGGCCTGGATAGCTTCAATTGACTCAAGAACAATCGGCACAGGAAAAATGGGACCGGTAACCGGAAAACTGCAGAAACTCTTTTTCTCGATTGTACGCGGCAACGAACGCAAATATTCCTCCTGGCTATCCAAAGTTTAAATTGAAAAAAGGTGGAAATTTTTTTCTCATTGGTTATTAAATTAATACCGCTTTACTTCATAATTTTTTTGGGTTTTCTATGCGGTAAGTATCTCAAAGCGCAAAAGGAAACTTTAGCCTCAGTCCTGATCTACACCGTAACTCCGGTCATTATTTTTCATGGCGTATTAACCACGGAATTAAATTTAGGTATTTTTATGCTGCCCGTATTTTATTTTTCCATAGCCACATTATTGTGTTTAAGTTTTTATAAATTGACCAAAAAAATATGGCCGGACAACACCCGCCATATTTTGGCCTTTACTGCCGGCACGGGAAATATCGGTTATTTCGGCTTACCTGTGACTGTGGCGGTATTTGGGGAAAAAGCCATCGGTATCGTCGCTCTCTTGATCCTAGGCGGTATATTTTATGAATCTACTTTGGGCTTTTTTATAACCGCCCGCGGGCACCATACGGTTACGGAAAGTCTAAATAAACTTTTTAAATTGCCGCTTCTTTACGCGTTTTTTCTCGGACTGATATTAAATATGGCGAAAATTCCCTTAAGCCGGATTTATTTTGATACGGTCCTATTATTCCGTGGTGCTTATACTGTCTTAGGGATGATGATTGTCGGGCTGGCACTTTCAGAAATTACTGATTTCCGCATCGATTTTAAATTTGTCTCATTGGCCTTTTTGGCCAAATTTTTCCTCTGGCCTTTATTGATGTTGCTGGTGATTTTAGCGGATATCAATCTGTTCCGGCTCTTAAACAGGGATACCTACCAGATTATGTTTTTGTTGTCGCTGTCTCCTTTAGCAGCCAACACTGTCTCCTTTGCCACAATTCTTAAAGTACAGCCCCAAAAAGCAGCGATTGCTGTTCTTTTGTCAACAATCTTTGCTTTAATCTATATTCCTCTGATGGTAAGTATATTTTTATAACAAAGTCAATATTAAACTTCCTTGTATTGACATTAATTCCTTGTTATTATAATATTGCCTTGTATTATGCAAATTGCCACGATTACCAGTAAAAACCAGTTGACTCTTCCTGTTGATATCGTCAGGAAGATCGGATTGAAAGTCGGACAAAAAGTGATTGTTTCGGAAGAAGGAGGCAAAGTAGTTATTACACCGGCCGAAGATCTGGTTGAAGAATTGGCCGGATCTTTAAAAATGCCTAAAAAATGGAAAGGCAGGAGTATGGAAGAAATTATTGAAAAATCCAAACGGGAATATTTCAGTGAAAGTAAATGATATTTGTCGATACGAATTATTTCCTCAGATTTCTTCTAAAAGATAATTCCGAACAGTATTCTATTGCCAAAAATTTGTTTCTTTCGGGAGCCAAAGGCAAGACGGAATTATTTACCTCATTGATTGTTTTTTTTGAAATATATTGGGTATTGAAATCATATTATGAAAAAAATAAAGATGAATTGAATAAAACACTGAATAAGATTCTTAATCTTACTTTTATTGTCTTTCATGAAAAAGAAAGATTGGTTAACAGTTTGAAAATTTATAAAAAAACAACTTTAAGTTTGGAGGATTGTTACAATTTAGTTTTGGCCAAAGAGTTGCCCGTAAAAGATTTTGCCTCATTTGATGAAAAATTGAAAAAATACTTCAAATCAGTTTAGCGAGGAGATTGCCGATCTCTTTTGTCCCCAATATTTTCTCCGCCTCAGTATTTTCACCGGCAATTTCTTTTGTGCAGAATCCGCAATCGATAACTTTTTCAATTGCCCTTTCAATTGCCCTTGCTTCCATATCCAGTTGAAATGACATTTTCAGCATCATGGCAGCCGAAAGAATGGTGCCGATCGGGTTGGCAATATTCTTGCCGGCGGCTTTATTGAAAGCTCCATGTATCGGTTCGTAGAGAGCGTGTTTATCCCCGATTGAGGCCGAAGGCAGAAGTCCGATCGAGCCGGCAATGACCGAGGCCTCATCTGTCAGAATGTCGCCGAACATGTTTTCCGTCAGGATGACGTCAAATTGCCGCGGATTTTTGACAAGCTGCATGGAGGCAGTATCAACAAACATATGGACAACTTCCACTTCCGGATAATCTTCAGACAAATCAGAAACAGTCTCGCGCCAGAGACAGGAAGTCGCCAGCACATTGGCTTTGTCTATCGAATGCAGGATTTTTTTTCTTCTAGAGGCGTGGTTAAAGGCGATTTTAGCCACTCTTGTTATTTCATTTTTAGTGTAAACACTCAAGTCCGAAGCCGAATACCCTCCGTCGTAGCGCCTGTGCTGTCCGAAATAAATGCCTCCGGTCAGTTCCCTGACCACCATAATATCCACCTTTTTTATCCTCTCATTTTTAAGAGGCGAGATATTTAAAAGTTGCGGATAAATTTTGACCGGACGCAAATTGGCAAAGAGATTGAGAGATTTGCGCAGTTTCAGAAGACCCTGCTCGGGTCGGATTTTTGCCTGCGGATCTTTGTCATATTTCGGGTCGCCAATTGCTCCCAAAAGTATAGCATCGGCTTGCCGGCTGAGTTTCAGTGTTTCTTCCGGCAGGGGACGGCCCGTTTTCTGAATTGCTCCGGCCCCGATTAACCCTTCCCTGAAAATAAATTCATGCCCGAATTTATAAGCTACAGATTTTAAAACTTTGACCGCCTGTCTGACGACCTCCGGTCCGATCCCGTCGCCAGGCAACACGGCAATGGTTTTTTTCATAAAAATTTCCTCGGGTCGGTAATTTCACCGCTGACGGCAGCGGCGGTGACGGAAGCGGGGGAGGCCAAAAATATTTTTGCCTCCTTACTTCCCATGCGGCCGATATAATTGCGGTTTGAGGAAGAAATCATTTGCGCGCCGCGGCCGACCACTCCCATGTGCTTGCCGAAACATGGACCGCAATTGGAAGATTCTATATTGGCACCGGCATCTGCAAACAGTTTGAGAAGACCTTTTTCCAAAAGCTTATTATAGACTTTTCTGGAAGCCGGAATTACAACGAAATTCACTTTCGGATGCACTTTCCTGCCTTTGATGATTTTAGCCGCTTCCAGAAAATCGTCAAAACGGCCGTTGGTGCAGGCACCCAAAAAAGCATCCGTAATTTTTAGATTATTCACCCGGGCAAAGTCGGCGCTTGTCGATTCTTGCGATTTTTTCATATACTCTTTGATTTTCCCGATTGAAGTGGTATTGGCCGGTTTGTGGGGAAAGGCGATCGTCGGTTCCAATGTGGCCAATTCAACCGTGATGACTTTTTCGTAATGAAAGTCTTTATCAGCTGAGTATGTTTTATAGGGAAATTTAGCCCGGCCGGCAAGATATTTTTCCAAAATTCGGTCATGGTCAAAAATGGCCGTCCTGGCGCCCATCTCGACAGCCATATTGGCAACCGTCGTCCTTTCGTCCATGGACATATTCATCAAAGCCGGCCCTCCGAATTCGACTATCCTTCTGACTGCCCCGTCAACCCCCATTTTACCGATTAAAGTTAAGATCAGATCTTTGGCACTAACGCCTTTTGAGAATTTTCCGGTCAGATTTATCCGGATAGTTTCTGGCACTCTAAAATCATAGAGGTGACCGGTGGCCAGGGCAAAAGATGCGTCGGAAGTGCCTACTCCCAAAGCCAGGGCATTTAAGGCGCCGTTGGTGTCTGTATGGGAGTCAGTGCCCAAAATGATTGAACCGGGGACGATATATCCGTCTTCAATAAGGACAACATGCTCGATTCCGTCGCCCTCTTTATAGCATTTGATTCCCGCTTCGACGGCAAATTTTTCCATGAAATCAATGCCTTCGGATACAGCTACAGATGATGAGGGAACGGTATGGTCGGGGATAAAAAATATCCTTTTGGGATCGAAGACTTTTTCTCCGCTGTTCATTTTTTGGAAAACTCTACTAAAGTCTTTCTGGAATTGCGCAATTGCCGGAGGGGCAATCACCTCGTTGAAAAAAAGAAGGTCAATGGGCAGTTTGTCAATTTTGTCTCCGGCAGAAACCGTTTTACCCAAATGGTCGGAAATAATTTTTTCAACTATTGTCTGCGGAATATGATTTGTCTTTTTTGCCTGCCAATAATTTATTTTTGTATATTTTCCCTGTTGGAGGATTTCCGCCAGATGCTTTTGGACGGCCGCCAGTTTCCCTCCCAGGGCAAATAATTTGGCATCAGCCTCCGGCATCTTAAAACTGATTTTTTTATTTTTATTGACGCTGATTTGTTTCTTTTCTAGATCAATTTCAATTGAATCCTTCAATTTAAAACCGGCTATATCAGGAACAGTGATTAAAGACAAACCGTTGTTGAGGCAATTACGGTAAAAAATATCGGGAAATGATTTGGCGATGACGGCCGTCACCCTGTTTTCCTGCAAAGCATAGACAGCCTGTTCCCGGCTTGAGCCGCAGCCGAAATATTCTCCGGCGACAATGATGTTTGATTTTTCGCCGGCACATCTTTTTATAAAACCGGAGTCGTAATTGGCAAAAGCATAGTTGGCAAAATATTTCCTCTCCGTTGATTCCTGCAGGGTCCAGGCCGGTACGATGTCATCGGTATTGATGTCGTCAGGGAAAACGGAGGTTATCCGGCCGCTAATTTTACTCTTCATGGCAAATGGTTTATCGCATCGATATAGGCTTGAGCCGCGGCCATGACCGTATCCGTGTGAACTGCCGAACCCCAATAAAGTTTCTTCTTATCCTCAAGAGCAATATTGACTCTGGCCTGGGCATCGGAACCGGCAGTTGCCGCCTGTATCAGGAATTCTTTTAAGGGAAATTTTTTCCCCAGGGATTTATTGACGGCTGAAAAAATAGCGTCAATGGTGCCGTTGCCGGAAGTTTGGGCTGTTTTAACTTTTCCTGATACCTTAATTTTTATTTCTGCCCAGGGCTTTTTTTTGACTCCGGAAAAAATATTTAGATCCAACAATTTAATTTTCTTCTGCCCGTTTTTTCCGTTGCCGCCGCCGGTTAAAAGAGTTAGGATATCTTCATCAAAAATTTCTTTTTTGGCATCAGCCAGCTCAAGGAATTTTGGATAAAGACTTTCCAATTCCCCACCTGAAATATTGATATTCATTTTTTCAAGTTTGTGCTTTAAAGCTGCCCGGCCGCTTCTGGCAGACAGTATGATTTGCGACTGTCCGATGCCGACAGTTTTCGGATCGATAATCTCATAATTTTCCCGCCTTTTGAGAATCCCATCCTGATGGATACCGGAAGAATGGGCGAAAGCATTGGCGCCCACAATGGCTTTATTCGGCGCAATAGGGATACCCATAATGTGTGACACTATTCTGGATGTGTTGACTATTTGCTTATGCTTAATTCCGCTTGTGAAATTGAGAAAATCTTTCCTGGTATACAAGGCCATGACCACTTCCTCAAGTGAAGTATTGCCGGCCCGTTCGCCGATACCGTTGACAGTCACTTCCACCTGTCTTGCTCCGTATGTGATACCGGCTAAAGTATTGGCAGTAGCCAGACCCAGGTCGTCATGGCAGTGGACGCTGATGACGGCTTTGTCGATATTGGCAACATTTTCTTTTAAAAATTTTATTTTTTGGCCGAATTCTTCCGGGAAACAGTAACCGGTCGTATCAGGAATATTGACGACGGTCGCCCCGGCGCGGATAATGGATTGAATCATTTTTGCCAAAAACTCCAAATCAGCCCTGCCGGCATCCTCGGCATAAAATTCCACCTCTGCCACATGTTTTTTGGCATATTTGACCGCTTCGATAGCTCTTGCCAGGATTTTTTCCCGGGTTGACTTGAATTTGTATTTGATGTGGACGTCCGAGGCGCCGATGCCGGTATGAATCCTGGGATATCTGGCTTTTTTCAAAGCTTTGGAAGCCGCGTCAATGTCTTCCCTGACCGCCCGGGTCAGTCCGCAGACGACCGCATTTCTGATAATTGCCGATATTTTCTCAACTGACCGGAAATCTCCGGGACTGGAGACAGGGAAACCGGCCTCAATTACATCCACCCCCAGATTTTCCAGTTGCAGAGCCAGCTGGATTTTTTGGTCGGTATTAAGTTTTGCCCCCGGCGACTGTTCGCCGTCCCGCAAAGTCGTATCGAAAATATAAATTTTCTGATTTTTCATCAGTCTCCTTTGGTATTGACTTTCCTGGGTTCCAAAAGCAAAACCACCGCCCGTTCATTTGCTCTGCAGTAATGTTTAACACCTTTAGGTACGACATACCCTTCTCCTTCCTCTAAATCGACGTTTCCTTTTTCGGTTAAGACAGTGATTTTACCTTTATAAATGAGAAAAAACTCGTCTTCATTATGTTTATGCCACTTATTTATCCCTTTGCAAGCCGCCGCCCTTAACACCCAATCGTTTATAATTGCCACGTCGACAGGTGTCCAGAAATTATTGCCGAGCTTTCTATCCACCTCGGCCAGATTATATTTTGAAAATAAGGATTTGGTTTTCATTCGACTTCTTTCAGAATATTAACGGCTCTTCAATCTTGATCAGATCCTTCGGATTGACAACAAATGATTTAGTGACGATTCCAGCATTCATATATACTTCCTGTTCATTGAGAAAATCTTTATCCATAAGAAGGGAAATACCGAAAATCTTTCCGGAGGCGGGCACCTCACCATACTCGCAGCCGGTTACCTGACGTAACTCATCCAGTGTTGCCCCACGGATTTTTTTGGCATTGAAATGCTGTTTAATTGTTTCAAAATCCGCACGTTTATTTGCGGGAATAGTAACCATGACAAAATATTCCTTATTTTGTTCATAGACTTTTATCAATAAACATTTAAGCTGCTGTTCATACCGGCAGCCCAAAGCTTGGTGATATTCTTCGGCCGATGCACCGGGGTCATGAACTAGTTCCCGAAAAAGCACTTTAGAGTCGGCATAGAATTGTTTTAATTTCTGATAAGTGGAATCTGCCATGTTACCTCCATAAAGAAAATTTTTTTGTAAGCGGATTAATAATGTTATTTTTGCCGAACATACAGATTCCGTAATATTCAAGCTGTTCTTCCGGTGTATTTTTAGTCCGTTCTTTTTGTTCTGCATACGATCCGACTGTCATGGTGCTGGTAAAGTCAACAATATGAACACCGGACTCTGTCAAACTTTGTCTAAGCATGCGTAGCTGGTTGGAATTATCAGCGGACAAAATAATAAACGGATGATCGGAAATGCTTTTATGATCATTACCGTTTTGGTCGAAATACGAGTCAAAACGCATCTTGGGAATATTGGGGTAACTTCCGACCAAACCGGCGGCCATGTGTCCGAGAGCGTTCATCAGGCTCCCGATCGGAATTTTCTTATTTAGGACAGCGACAAATTTATTTTCTAATTCTTCTGGCTGCATAAAAAGTCTCCTTTCATAATCCCAGAACTATGCTTACTTGCTCGCATTATTTATATCCATGCCTCGCAAGAGCGCAAGTTCGGGATTGATGGATTGGTAAACTCATCCTCTCTTGGGTTCGTCTTCGTTAACCAACCATCAAAAAAACCTCTCCTGTTTGGAGAGATTCAAATTTAATAAAAAAATTTTCTCCCCAAACCCTTTAAGCCTTCAGAAGAAGGCCCAAATCAAGGTTTAGGAGAGAAAATCCCGGCATGATTTTGTAATTATACTCTTTCCCCGCTTTCCCTGTCAATGAAAACAAATTCAAAATCTTACTCGCTATGTTTTAGATATTTTTTTGTAAATACTTCTTTAAAGTCATTATCGAAAGTGGCAAACTCATGAATATCATTTTCCTGCATTGTTAAAAAATGGTACGCGTCTCTGGGATTTAAATTAAAATTCTGCATTATGTCTACGATTTTTAAATTATTTTCCTTACTATCGGATGGATTTACAATTTTTAAATGCTGAAGGTCAAGAATTGTTTTTAATGCCTCAAATACCTTTTTGAATCGTTCCGGGACAGGAATTTTGTGGTGTTTCAGAATAAATAGGGATGAGTGAAGATATTCATCAATCGTTAGGGATGACAGAAATAGCTCATAATCTTCAGGCAGAAATGATGATATGAGCTTGAATGCCGATTTCTGCTGGGGGGAATTATTATCTTTTAAATAAACCAAAACATTACTGTCCAGATAGCATTTCTTCATATCTCTTATCAAGCAGGCGGTTTAATTCTTTTGGAGAAAGCGGTTTTTTTGAATTGATACCCCCCGCGATTTTTCTGATGTGCTGCCTGTATTCATTCGCATTCATGGGGGCTTTTCTTTTGGGTTCAAGGGGCTTAATCATTCCGATTGGTTTAGAACGGTCAATCCAATAAAATGATTCTCCCGCCAGGAGCCTTTCTTTGATAGATGGCATAGTTTCCCTTAACTGTTTAGTGGAAATTGGTTGTACATCGTTAATATTCATATTATCTTTAGTTTATCTTAAGATTATCGCAATTGTCAAGATATGATAAAATATATTTAAATGTTCATGATATACGTACCATGTGCCAACAGGCAAGAAGCGGAAAAGATAGCAGGGAATCTGGTGGAGGGGAAACTGGCTGTTTGTGTCAATATTTTGGACAAGGTGACTTCAGTTTACCGCTGGCAGGGGAAAGTGGAGAAACAGGCAGAAGCGGTGATGATTGTCAAAACCGTCAGGAAGAAATTAGTTCAGGCTGTTGCCGCGATTAAAAAACAGCATAGTTATGAATTTCCTGACATAATTTATTGGGAAGGAAAATCAAGCAGGGAAATTGACGAATGGATGAATCTGGAGTTAACTTGAAAAGTCGATATCAAAACCCCTTCATAAAATTAAGTGAAGGGGTTATGAATGGGAAAAATCTCCGTTAATTTAACCGCCGATCTTGTACATGCCAGTTCCGCAGACCGGACACTTACCTTTCAGAGCGGGCTTGCCGTTCTTCATGGTAACTTTCTGGGCATTGGGGTCATCCCTTTTAGCGCGACATTTGACGCAATACATTTCTGCCATTAATCTTCACCCCCCTTCGCCCACCGAAGCTTTATGCGTAGGTGGGTTTTTTCGAGCCTGATTAGCCTCGTAGAAAGTAATATAACACACCTTGAACAATCAAAGCAAAAACCGTAAACAGAGTTATTCTTAAAAGATCCTTTTTTAAATGCAGGTCAGGGACGTGATGTTGTTTATTTGGGACTGTTACAGCAATCTTTTCTGTTGATTCAGCTTCGGTTTGTAAAGAATATTTCAAGGCGGATTGAGGCGGTTCAATTGGGGACTTGACAGATTCTGCAGATTGCTTGGTTAAATGAAGTAGCCGCAGTTTATCCGCCCGCAGTTTCAGTTTTCTGGTTTTCTTTGGCATAAAGGGGATTTGAGCGTAGCATATTGACAGTAAGTTGTAAAGTCAGTACAATCTCGAATACATAGTTTACTCATTTACCCGCTTTACAAATATGGACTCGGCTTTAATTATTATACTGACGGGTATAATTATTTATTTAAGCATACTGACATATTATCTAAACAAATATAAAATGCTTCTGACAAAGCTGGTAAACTTTTCATCCAAAGAAAATTTAGCCGATATTTTAAATTCCATTCTGGTCAAGCTTGACGGGGATAAGGAGAATATAAACCACATAAAAGATGAAATTCAAAGGCAATCTGTCAGGAATCTGGGTTTTATTCAAAGAGTAGGCATACTCAGATACAATCCTTTTTCAGATACGGGCGGAGACCAGTCATTTGTTATGGCACTACTTAACGGGGAAGACACAGGTATTGTGCTGACTTCTCTTCATAACCGGGGACAGAGCCGCTGGTATGCCAAGAATGTCAGACATGGAAAAGGTGTGGGGCATGAACTTTCAAAAGAGGAAGAGAAAGCCATAAAAATGGCTTACGAAGCTAATAAAAAAACAGTAAAGGAGAATTTAAATGAATTTTAAACTTATAAATATCATGATGGGATTGGGCTTATATCTATTGTCAACCGGAATTTCCTTTGCCGCTTTTAATTTAAGCCAGCCTCCCTCCGGCGACATTAACTCTCCCATTATCAATGTTTCTCCCGGACAAAAACCGAAATTCAAAGTTGATCCGTCTGTGCCCAGAGATCAGGAGTGCCCGTTGAACGGTGTCATGTATACCAAACAGGAAAGCGATATATATGAGAAAAGGCGTCCTTTGGCTGTCATGATAGAAAACAGTGCGGAATCACGGCCGCAATCGGGTCTGTCCCGGGCGGATATCGTCTACGAAGCGATTGCCGAGGGCTGGATCACCAGGATGATGGGTCTGTTTTACTGCAATACACCGATGGAAAATATTATTTTTGCTCCGGTCAGAAGCGCCAGGACTTATTTTGTCGATTGGGTATCCGAATACGATGCCCTTTATAACCATGTCGGCGGGGCAGGGCGCTGTGCCGATGATACGGTTGATGAAAGGGCCAAAGCTCTTTGCCAAATTGACCGCTTCGGCATTAAGGATTTGGACCAGTTCGGCATCGGTTATCCTGACTGCTATAGGAATCCTGACAGGTTGGATCATCCTGTCGCGACAGAGCATACAATGGTCTGCTTCTCGGAAAATCTCTATAAAATCGCCGAGAAGCGCGAATGGACAAATACGGATGAGAAAGGCATTGCCTGGGATAAGAATTATAGGCAGTGGCAGTTTAAGGATGATCCTAAAGAAGTAGAGCGCGGGACAACCGGAAATATCAATATAGTTTTTGCCAAAGGTTATGACGATTACGATGTTCTTTGGAGTTATGACAAAACCGCCAACAGCTACAAGAGGTCGACGGGAGGTAAATTACATCTTGATTTGGAAACAAAGGAAGCCCTGATGGCCAAAAATATCGTTGTCCAGATATCCGAGATTACCGGCCCGGTTGATGATCATGCCCATATTCTTTATGATACCTTAGGTTCCGGTAAAGCCCTGATTTTCCAGGACGGCAAAGCAATTGTCGGCAGCTGGTCCAAAAAAAGCCGGATCGGCCGCACTGTTTTTTCCGATTCAGTCGGCAAGGAAATAGAATTCACCCGGGGTCCGGTTTGGATCGAGGTCGTGCCGAGTGAACAGCAGGTCAGCTATTAAAAAAGTTATTCTGCCCGCATTATTAATCCTGTCCGGGAAAGGGGAATAACATGCTTGATGATCTTATTATATCGAGAGTCCGCCTGAAAATTCTCCGTCTGTTTTTCCTGTCCCCGAATAAAATTTTTCATGTCAGGGATATCGTCAGACGGACAGAGGAGGAAATCAATGCCGTAAGACGTGAACTGGCACATTTGGAAAAAGCCGGCATGATGAGCAAAGAAAGGCGGGCCAACCGTCTCTTTTACATGCTCAGGCGCGATCACGCTTTATATTTTGATCTTCTGGAGCTGATTGAAAAAACATTTGGTCTGGGAGGAGATATTCTTAAAAACAAGTTAAAACTGGGCAAAATAAAATATGCTATGATTTCCGGCCGCTTTTCCAGACATATTCCCAGGACCGGTAATGAAGTAGATCTCTTGATAGTCGGTAAAGTCGTCCTGCCTGAGTTGGGACAGATTGTTCGAAAAGAAGAAGTCCGCCGGGAGGGGGAGATAAATTATACGGTGATGACCGAGGATGAGTTTGAATTCCGTAAAAAAAGGCGTGACCCTTTTATCATAGAGGTACTCAAAGGTTCGAGAATCATGGTCATCGGGGACGAATACGAATTAGTGAAATGAAACACAAAGTGATCAGGGCAGGACTTCACAGTTTGGCAGTTATTATACCGGCCTCATTTACTCATGCTTTGGGTATCAAGAAAGGCGATACGGCTGATGTCACGGCATTAAGGGAACGGGGGGAAGTCAGAATAAAGTTCAAAGGCAGTCTGCAGTTAATGTTGCCCGCGGATAAATAAATGAAATCTCACAGACGTTTATTATGGTTGGTGGCGGTGATTACCGTTTTATCCATCTGGATGGTTTTGCCGGAAAAATTCGAGGTAACAATTCCTTTTTTACAGAATAGCAAAAGGACAGTCGGTTCTCCTGATATTAATATAAATTTCGGTCCCCTAAAAATAAAGCGCAAATTTACAACCAGACTTGGATTGGATCTGTCAGGCGGAACACATCTGGTCATGGAAGCGGACATGTCAAAAATCGCTGAGAAAGACAGGAAGAGCGCTTTTGACAGCGCTAAAAATATTGTCGAGACAAGAATCAATATGTACGGTTTGACCGAACCGGTCGTCCAGGAATCAAAAACAGGGGAGGCCTACCGGATTATTGTTGAGATCCCCGGTGTAGCAAATGTAGAAGACGCGGTGGGACTGATCGGTACGACCGCCCAATTATCATTCAGGGAAGAGGCTTCAGAGTCGGCCAAAGTAGCCACCCCTTCTTCATATTTACAGGTTTGGCCGAAAGAGTCAGGCATTACCGGGAAAAATCTTAAAAAAAGTGAAGTAATTTTTGACCAGAACAGCGGTAATCCCCAGGTAGGTTTGCAGTTTGATACGGAAGGCGCCAAAATGTTTGAAGAATTAACCAAAAGAAATAGCGGAAAAACTGTGGCTATTTTTCTTGACAACCAACTCCTGTCAGCTCCCCGGGTAAATCAGGCAATTACAGGAGGCAATGCTGTCATACAGGGTTCATTCACCGTTAAAGAAGCTAAAGATTTAGCCGTTCTGTTGAATGCCGGCGCATTACCAGTTCCGTTAAAGATTGTCCAACAGCGTCATATCGGAGCAACGCTGGGACAGGAGACCATCCAAAAAAGCTTGACAGCCGGAGCGATAGGATTGATGACAGTGGCTGTTTTTATGATTGTTAATTACGGGTTTTTGGGCCTTATCGCCGATAGTGCTTTGATAGTTTATGCTTTGATTGTCATGTCAATTTTTAAAATAATTCCTGTGACTTTGACTTTGGCCGGTATTGCCGGGTTTATTCTCTCAATCGGCATGGCCGTTGACGCCAATATCCTAATTTTCGAAAGGATGAAGGAAGAATTGAGAGAGGGCAAGGATTTTGCCACTTCACTTAAATTAGGATTTGCCAGGGCTTTTCCCTCGATACGCGATTCCAATATTTCCTCCCTGATCACCTGCGCTATTTTATATTGGTTCGGTTCCGGTATCGTACGAGGTTTTGCCATTACTTTAGCAATCGGTATCTCCATTTCACTTTTCTCAGCCATTACCGTCACCAGGACTTTAATCAAATTAATGTATACACACTAAGACATGATTGATATTATCGGTAAAAAATGGTGGTTTTTAATTTTCTCCGGCATCGTCATTATTCCCGGAATTATTTCCCTGATTCTATGGGGGGTGGCGCCATCAATTGATTTTACCGGAGGTACGCTTTTGGAATTTAAATTTAAAAGTGAGAAAGCAATCGAGGTAAAGCGCTTTTCCGAAATTGCTGATAAACAGGGACTTCAGTTAGTGACTGTCTCACCGGTTGGCGATAATACTTATCTTTTCCGCTTGAAGCCGATTGACAAGGATCAGAAAGCTGAATTCCAAAAAAGTTTGTCTAAGGAAATTGCGCCTGTTTCAGAAATCCGTTATGAAACAGTAGGACCGACAATCGGGCGGGAGACGACCCGTAATGCCATCTATGCGGTTATCGTCGCTTCCATTGCCATTATTATATATATTGCTCTTTCCTTTCGGGCAATCCCCAAACCTTATTCATCCTGGAAATTCGGCTTCAGCGCCGTGGCAGCCCTCATCCATGATGTACTTCTCGTTTTGGGAATATTTTCAATCTTAGGGCACTTTTTCAAAGTTGAGATCGACAGCCTGTTTATAACAGCTCTTTTGACAGTCATGGGTTTTTCCGTCCATGACTCGATCGTGGTTTTTGACCGGATCAGGGAGAATTTAATTCATAAAGCCGGTGAAGGGTTTTCCCAGATTGTTAATTTTTCTCTGGTTCAGACTCTGGCCAGATCGCTGTCCACCTCTCTGACCGTCTTATTTACCCTGTTTGCCCTGCTGTTGTTTTCAGGAGAATCCGTCAGGTGGTTTATCGTAGCCCTATTGGTAGGTATCACTTCCGGAACATATTCATCCATCTTCAATGCTGCCCCCATCCTGGTCATCTGGGAGGAATGGTCCCGCAAGAGAAAAAAATAACCCAATTAACTTTACACCTCGGGAGTGTAATAGGCAGGATATCTCAGGATTAATTATTCAAGTGTCAGATGTTTAATTTCTTCCAATTTCCTTTGATATTCAGCTTGATTTTCAACGAATTCCCAATAATCGTTTCCATTTTTAAAATTCGATAGAATTAAATCTATATCACATAATATTTTTTGTCTTGATATATACTCATTTAAAGATGACCATTTGAATTGCTTTAAATCTTCAATATTTTTCACAAAAAATGAGGAGTAAGGATTTAAATGAATATACCTAGATACATGTATAAGTTGTTCATTAGTTTCAATTATGACTGCTTTAAATTGACCTTGAAATACATATCCTTTTCTATTTGATACAGTATTAATATATCTCGAAATGCTATTCTGAAAATTTCCCATAAACTTACTAATGCCGTTATCACTTTTCTGTTCTAGTAGTAAATGATAATGGTTTGGCATAAGACAGTAAGAAAGTAGATTTATAAGATTTTTACTTTTATTTGCTGAATCTTTTAGATATTGATTTTTTCTTTTAATCGACCAATTTAAAAAATGAGATAGTCTGACCTGAGTTTTATAATTTCCATAATAGTTAATTGAGTCAATAGTTCTTTGTAGGATTCTTCTATCTAAAAATATGGGTTTGTTATCAATCGCTTTGTTAAAAATATGATAAATATGGTTGGTAACGAGAGGTAGTTTTCTAATAGGCATGACAAGTTCATTATACTATACATCCTACTATACACCTCGGGAGTGTAGATATTATTTTTTTGGATTGGATTCTTTTTTCAGGTCTTTAATCCGTTTAAGTAAGATTTCGCGTTCGTTGGGCAGTTTGCCCTCGACCACGTCATTAAAGAGCATGTTGAGGACGGAGCCGATAATCGGACCCGGGCCGGTCTTATAAATTTTCATGACATCATGCCCGTCGGCTTTCAGATCAGCTACGGAAAAAGGCTGTTTTTGGACTTCCAAAAGCCTCTTTTTAAAAAGTTCCAGTCTCCAGGAGGTTTCCCGTGCACCGCCTCCCAGCCTGTCGCCTGTTCTGACAGCCAGCATATCCGGAAGGAGTTCAGGTCCGACATTTCTGATAAAACGCCTGACTGCCGAATCGGTTTGCCTTTCATCAACGGTAAACTGGTGGAACCGGACCAGTTTGACTAATTTTTCAGAGTCCTTTTTGGAAAAATGCAGCCTTTGGGCAATGTTGCACGCTATCGAAGCAGAGACAATCTCATGATTGTAAAAAGTAATTACACCTTCCTCGGTTTTATGATATGTGGGAGGTTTGCCCACGTCATGGAGTAAAGTTGCCAGCCGGACAACCGGATCTTCCGACGGGCAATTATTTAAGGACTGAAGCAGATGACTGCCCACATCCAAAGTATGGTGCCTTTTCGGGCTTTTCTGTTCCACCGAGAAACATTTTTCCAATTCCGGCAGAATTTCCGCTAGTAGGCCGGTATTGCGTAAAAGCTTTATGCCGTCATGGGGAAAATCGGAGTTAAGAATTTTTAAAAGTTCGTCCCTGACTCTTTCCGAAGAAATTTTAGTGATCAGTTTTGACTTGAGCGAAATTGCCTGCATTGTTTTTTCTTCGATAGCAAATCCCAGTTCAGTCGCTAAGCGGATCGCCCTCATCATCCTCAAAGCATCTTCCTGGAACCTCACTTCAGCATTGCCGACCGCCCGGATATTTTTTTTCTCCATGTCCTTTATACCGTCAAAAAGATCAATTATTTTTCCTCCGTCGTAGGCCAAAGCATTTATAGTGAAATCCCTTCTTTTCAAATCTTCGGAAAGTGAATCACCGAAGACAATCTCGTCCGGATGCCTGAAATCGCTGTAGCCTTTTTCGCTACGGTAGGTTGTGATTTCATAAATGGCTTTTTTATCCGAGTTGGCAATGTTTATGGGGATTCCGACTGTGCCGAATTTATTGTCATAAAAGCTGTCAGGAAAATGTTTCTGGATCATTTCCGGCAGGGCATTGGTGGTAAAGTCCCAGTCCCGGGTGCTGCGGCCAAGCAGCATATCGCGGACACAACCGCCGACCGTATAGCATTCATAACCGGCTTTTTTCATTTTATCGATGGTTTTGCGTACAGAGGGAGGCAAACGGTATTGTTTCATCATAAAAAACCTATATTCATGATAATATTATATCCTAGCCATGAAGAAATGGTTAATCGCTTCCAGAAAAAAATTTTCCGCAGGCAGGGAAGTTCATAAGGAAATCATTAAAGAACTCCTGAGACTTCGCGGTATCAGGGGAAAAAAAGCCATTGATAAATTTTTAAATTCCGATTTGAAAGAGGTAACTTGGAAGAATGCCGGGATAGAAGAAAAACAGTTACTTAAAGCCTCTGCCAGAATCCAAAAAGCTTTTAAGGAGAAAGAGCAGATGGTGGTCTATACCGATTATGATGTGGACGGTATTACCTCGGGTGCCATTATCTGGGAAACTATTCACGATTTGGGAGGAAAGATCATGCCTTTTGTTCCCCACCGGGTGACGGAAGGCTACGGTTTGTCCCGAAGCGGGATCGATAAAATTATAGAACAGCATCACCCGAAACTGATTCTGACTGTCGATCACGGCATTTCAGCTATAGACGAGGTAGAATATGCCAAAAAAAAAGGGTTGGATGTAATTATAATTGACCATCATTTGCCCCCCGTTAAACTGCCAAAAGCTTCTTCAATCGTCCATACGACTAAATTGGCGGCCGCCGGCGTTTGCCTGATGTTTGCCGTTTTTCTTTATGAGCAAATTCTGGGTAAGGAGCGGGCGGAGCATAAATTAGAAACTTTTTTGGACTTGGTAACCCTGGCTACCATTGCTGATCTGGTGCCTTTAACCGGCATGAACAGAAGTCTGGTGAAGCGGGGTTTGGAAACTCTGAAAAATAGCAAACGTGTCGGACTTCAGGCTTTGATTGTCTCAGCCGGACTGGAAAAGGGAAAAATAGACACTTACAGTGTCAGCCATTATTTAGCTCCCAGATTAAATGCCACCGGCCGCATTTTGCACGGGCTTGATTCATTGAGATTGATTTGCACCAGGGATAGAGAAAGAGCGAGGGAGCTGGCTGAAAAGATAAATACGGTCAATAAGGATCGGCAAATTTTGACTGATGATCATACTGCGATGGCACTTAAAACATTAAATCTCGAGCTGTCCGTCAACGGCAATTTAGGCAAGCTGATTTTTGTCGAAAGCCAAAACTATAACCAGGGAATTATCGGGCTTATTGCCGGAAAACTGGTCGAACAATACCACCGGCCGGCCATTGTGGTTTCAGTGGGAGAAGAGTTATGCAAAGCTTCTGCCAGAAGTATTGCCGGGGTTAATATCGTGGAACTTTTACGCCGGACTTCCAAGTTGCTCATTTCTGTCGGCGGTCATCCGATGGCCGCCGGTTTCACTGTCAGGAGGGGTAATTTGGCACAATTGAAACAAAGTTTAATTACTTTAAGCCAAGAAGTTATATTAAATAAATCGATGGAGGAAACTTTGGCCATTGATTCCGTTCTGGACTTATCCTTAGTTGATCATAATTTACTTGCCTGCCTCGAAAGCCTTTCCCCTTTTGGTATCGGCAATCCCCAGCCGGTTTTTGCCTCCTTTTCCGCCGAAGTAGCGGGATATTCCAGGTTAGGTAAAGAGCAGAAACATTTGAAATTACTGGTTAAACAAAATTCGGGATTTATAGAGGCAATTGCCTTTAATTTTGCGGACCTGGTGCCTTCTTTATCCCCCGGAGTCAGGTTGGATTTGGCTTTCACCGTCAACAGGGACAGCTGGAAGGGACGCGATAACTTGATTTTAAAATTAAAGGATGCTAGGGTAGCTGCTGCTATTTAAATTATGCGCAAAATACCGACGACGATGGCAACCCAGCATCCGGACAATGCCGGCAAGCCCTATTGGCATAACCGACCGTTTATTTCTGCTTCAGCCGAACTCCATGAAAGTTATCTCTGTTTTTCCGATTTGGCTATTGATGAATACAATTGGGATTGGGAAGGCAAGTTTGTCGATGAAGCCGTGGTTGACCGCCTGCTGCATGAGTATTACCGCTATTTTAAAAAAAACCCTTTAGGCCGGGAAAAATTTCTGACCTTCCGCTTCCCCAATCCCAGGGTGGAGAAGCAGTTCAGACTGGCCCGCGCACTGATGGTAGCTATCACCTCAAGCCAACTAGCCAAATCTTTGGGATTTAGGGAGCCGCCTATTTTTGAGGCTATCTTACCTCTGACGGAAACAGCCGAGGAAATTATTGACATCCAGGAAGCCTTTCGCCTTCTGGTGAGTATTGAGCATAAACTTTTGAAAATGAATGAGTCCCTGGAACATATTGAAATAATTCCTCTTTTTGAGCAGGTCTCGACCATCATGTATTCCGATGAAATTTTAGCCAAATATATCGATCTGCACCGGAAAAAATTCGGAAAAAAACCCTCCTATATCCGTCCTTATTGTGCCAGAAGCGACCCGGCTTTGAATTCCGGTTTGGTTCCCACCATATTAGCTTTAAAAGTGGCCTTATCAAAATATAAAAAACTGTCGGAATCTTGCGGTGTTGCCCTTTTTCCCATGTTGGGAACAGGTTCTTTGCCGTTTAGAGGAGGTCTTTCTCCGGCCAATCTTGATAACGCCCTTAAGGAATATAGCGGAATTAAGACTCTGACCATCCAGAGCGCTTTCCGTTATGATTATCCCAAATCAGCTGTTTTGGCCGCCGTCAAAAAGATAAAAAACGAGCTGCCAAAAGGCATCGCGCCTTCAGTTTCAGAAAAGAATACCAGGGAAATAGAAGAGGTCATTCCTGGTTTTATCAAAAATTACCGGACGACGGTGGAAGCGATCTCCGGTCTGATTAATGCCGTTTCCGATCAGGTCTCAAGAAGACGGGAAAGACTGCTGCATATCGGGCTGTTCGGTTACAGCCGGGGCTTAGGCAAAGTTCAGCTTCCCAGAGCCATTACTTTTACGTCCGCTTTATATTCACTCGGTATTCCGCCGGAACTCATCGGCACGGGCCGCGGTTTGGCGGCAGCCCTCAAAAAAGGACTTTCGGAAGCTGTCCTCAAACATTATCTTTTTTTGAAAGAGGATTTGATTAGCGCCGGTCATTATTTGAATAAAGAGAATCTGATTAAACTTTCCGCAAAAAACAATGTCTGGCTGGATATTATCGAAGATATTAAACAGATTGAAAATTTTTTAGGGAGGCAGTTGGGACCTGAAAACGCCTCCCAGCGGGAACATTATCAGCTTACCGGGAAAATACTGGAAAAATATTACCGCAATCAGAATTTCAGCCAATTGATTACTTTAGCCGGCTTATTGAGAAGAAGCCTCGGGTGAGCTATACTTACTTTTAAAAGATGAAGAAACTCTCTCTTTCCCGCCGTGCTTTGACCGCACCGGCCTCTGCCATCAGGAAACTGGTACCTTTGGCAGACAGTGCCAAAAAGAAAGGCATAAAAGTTTATCATGTCAATATAGGCCAGCCTGATTTACCTACACCAGAGGTTGTCATGCAGATGATACATAAATTTCCGGAAAAAACGCTGGAATATGCGCCGTCATCCGGCATGAGGGAAGCGGTCGAGGCCTGGGAAAGTTTTTACCGGGAAAAGAATTTTCCTTTTACAGCTTCCGATATCCTGATCACCTCCGGCGGCAGTGAAGCTTTGATTTTCGCCTTTTTCTCAGTGACGGATCCGGGTGATGAAATATTGCTTTTTGAGCCTTTCTATACCAGTTATGCCATTATTGCCGCTATGGGCGATATCCGCATCATTCCCGTTAAGACTCATGTTGAAGACGGATATCATTTGCCTCCCAAAAAAACCATAGAAAAAGCCATTACCTCAAGGACCAAAGCGATAGTTTTATGCAATCCCAATAATCCGACCGGCACTTTATACCGGGATGAGGAAGTAAAAATGATCCGCGATCTGGCTTTGGTGCATAACCTCTTTATCATTTCAGATGAGACATACCAGGAAATCGTCTTTGACGGGAAACGCGTACTGCCTTTTGCCACTTTTCCAGAGATTTTAGCGAATCTGATAATTGCTGACAGCGTTTCCAAACGTTTCAATGCCTGCGGAGCCAGAGTAGGCTGTCTTGTTTCGAAAAATGAGGAAATCATGGCCGCCGTCCTGAAATTTGCGCAATCCAGGCTGTCGGTGGCTACAGTTGATCAGTTAGCCATGGTGCCCATACTTCGAAACCATCGCCTGCATATTGCCCGCATCCGGAAAAATTATGAGGAAAGAAGAAATACTTTGATTGAAAATTTGCAGAGAATAAAAGGGGTTTCTTTCCGGAAACCGGAAGGGGCATTTTATATCATGCCCAAGCTTCCGATTTCAGACAGCGATGATTTTGCCCGCTATCTTCTGACCGATTTTAATGATCGGGGAGAAACGGTCATGGTCGCTCCGGCTGGCGGATTTTATAAAACAGAAGGACTGGGGAGGCAGGAGATCCGCATTGCCTACGTTTTGGAAAAACAGAAACTGGAAAGGGCTATGGAAATTCTGTCAAAAGCGATCACTGCTTATAACTCTAAATAAAAAACCTCAATAAATATCCATGAATAGAACAGCAATCAAAGACACTGTCAATAAAGTCGGTGAAACCGTGACTGTTTACGGCTGGGTGAATGCTATCCGCAAACACGGTAAAATTGCCTTTTTGGATCTTAGGGACAGATCAGGCCTTGTTCAGGCTGTGGATTTGACAGGAGAAGCATTTAAAAAAATCGGCAATGAATATGTTCTTAAAGTAGTTGGCTTGATAAAGAGCCGGCCGGAAAAAATGATTAATCCCAAAATAGTCACCGGCACCATAGAAATAGAAATAAAAGATATCGAGGTGATTTCAACTTCACTGGAATCTCCATTTCCCCTGGATACGGATGGCTATGACATAAATGAGGAAAGCAGAATTAAATACCGCTATCTTGATTTGAGGAGGCCCAGAATGCTCAAGAATATGCTCATAAGATCCGAGGTGACCTCTTTTATCCGTAATTTTTTGAAAGACAGGGGATTTATTGAGGTAGAAACACCCATTCTGACCAAGACGACGCCTGAGGGCGCCCGTGATTTTATCGTGCCCTCCAGGCTTCAACCGGGAAAATTTTACGCGCTGCCGCAATCTCCCCAACAATACAAGCAATTACTGATGGTGGCGGGTCTGGAGAAATATTTTCAGATAGCCCGCTGTTTCCGTGACGAAGATCCGCGTCATGACCGAGCTTACGGCGAGTTTACCCAATTGGATTTGGAAATGTCGTATGTTGAACAGGAGGATATATTAAATCTGACAGAAGAGCTTTTTACCACTCTGGTTGAAAAATTATTTCCGGAAAAGCACCTTGCCCAAAAACCCTGGCCGAGGCTGAAATATCATGAGGTTATAAAAAAGTACGGCAGTGATAAACCGGACCTTCGCAAAAATAAAGAAGATAAAAATGAATTAGCCTTTGCCTGGATCCTCAATTTTCCCTTATTTACCGAGCAGTCTGAAAAAGATTATTTCCACGGCTCCGGCAAAGCCAAATTTGCCCCTTCCCATCATATGTTTACCGCTCCAAACCCGGATGATATTGCACTTCTCGACAAAGATCCCTTAAAAGTCAGGGGATTGCAGCATGATTTGGTTCTTAATGGTTATGAAGTCGGTGGAGGCTCCATCAGAATTCATGATCCCAAAATTCAGGAAAAAGTTTTTGAGCTTATCGGATTCAACAAAGAGCAGAAAGCCCAGTTTGAACATTTACTGACGGCATTCAAATACGGAGTGCCGCCCCATGGGGGTATTGCCCCGGGTATCGATAGGCTTTTGATGGTACTTTTAAATGAACCCAGTTTGAGGGAAGTCATGGCCTATCCTACACTTTCATCCGGCCAGACATCAGTTTTAAATGCTCCGTCAGAAGCAACACCCGAACAGCTTGCCGAACTTCATATACAGGTCTCCCGGTCTAAAAAGCCCGCTAAATAAGATGGGTAAAAAAAACCTTCCCGAAATAAAAATTTCATTTAAAAAACTGGTGAGAATATTCCAAATCAGTTTGTTGGTCATAACTTTGTCTCTTTTCCCCGGCCGGAAGATTTCCTTGCTCTCTAATCCCATAACCGCTGATAACACCAATCAAACAGAAAAGAAGAATATTGAGCCGGAATCCGTCCCGCCGCCCATACCGGTCCTTGTCCCGAATGTTTTATATCCGGAAATATCCGCCCAAGGGATACTGATCAAGGATTTGGATTCAGGGGTGGTCATGTATGCCAAAAATGAAAAACAGCCTCTTTCTCCCGCCTCAACCACCAAGATCATGACAGCATTGGTCACTTTGGATAAATTCAATCTCGATGATGTTTTGACGGTCAATACAGTTATTAACAACGGCAGGGTAATGAATCTGACCCACTTGGAAAAACTGACTGTCGAAGCCCTTCTCTACGGGACACTGGTTCACAGCGCCAATGATGCAGCCTATACCCTGGCGGAAAATTATCCCGGGGGATATGCTGCCTTTATATCAGAGATGAACCGGAAAGCCAAAGAGTTGGGGCTTACCGATACCTATTTTACCAATCCGGTCGGATTTGATGATGAAAATCATTATTCAACCGCCTCTGATCTGGCACGTCTGGCCTCATATGCCCTAAGTAACAAAGTTATTGCCAAGATTGTCGGCACCCGCGCTATCACTGTTTCCGATATTTCCTATACCTATTTTCATGATCTGAAAAATGTCAATATTCTGTTGGGTAAAATCGCCGGTCTATCGGGAGTAAAGACCGGATATACGGAAAATGCAGGGGAAATCCTTATTTCCGAGGTCAGAAAAAACGGGCATGCTGTCCTCTTTGTAGTTTTGAAAAGTTCCGACCGCTTCGGGGAAACAGTCCGGCTGATTGACTGGGTTTTCAATAACTTTTCCTGGGTACCTTTATCCGAAATAACTCCTTCTTCTCCCAAAATCTAACCTATTCAAGCCAGTCAGGTACAACTGCAGGATAATAAGCCACGAAATCATTATCTCCTTCGAAAACGTAGATAGGCTGCAGATATAGTTGAGGATGTGAAGAATCATAATAGGCATGATAGATATTTCTGATAGTGACGTTTTCATTATTTCTTCCCCGGTCGATAACGGTGGCGCGGCCTTCAGTTAAAGCCTGGTAAGCTTCTGCTCCCGTTATCAGGGGGTAGCTGCCGAATTCATCCGCGGCAATAGGCCAGAAGATGTAGGACAGTTCAATAATATTTCTGGCATTTAAACCGGGGGTTGGCGAATAGATGGCATAGTTATAACTTAAGTCAAATTCATCAGGCACGATTTTAAGGGAGTTCAGGTCATTGCGGAAATAATTGATCCTGACCGCATCGGCTGAGGAAAGTGAAGAAGCGAATTCAAAGTTTTTATTCTCTTCATTATATCTTAAAAGGTTGGTGGTGATTTTGCCGTTGACTAGAGAATCATCAGCCAGGTTGTTAAAAATCAGATAATCCCTGACATCGGAGATGGCTTTTTCGGTCGAATCGATTTTTTTCATTTTGAGGATTTGGGGGTTTTCCGGATAATTATATCTGAGTTGGAAATTCAGATGGACGCTGTCAATAAAAAGAGTTCTTAAGGGGTCCTTAGGGTCGGTATAATAATAATAAACAGAATCTATGGTCGGTTTCAGGGTAAATTCCATACGGCTGGCCAGTTTCTCCGTCAGATCACCGGATTCAAAAGTGGAGAATTTTTTCGGCATGTAATAAACATTGCCCGAGGCTGTTGTTTCCGGAGGTTTGCCTTCGATATTCTGCAGGGAAAACTTCAAACCTTCCGATGTTTTTAGTGTTTCCGGAAATTGGGGCCGGGGAAGTTTGTCGAAACGGACGTCAGGGGCAGCCGGAGGAGGCCGGTTCGAAGCGCGGTAAATTTGAATGGCAATGCCGATCAGAAAACGCAGAATCATGAAGATAATCAGGGAGATAGTTACCCAAAAAGCAGCTTTTCTGACGGTCTGCGATATTCCAGTTAAATTTGAGAGCATAAATTGAGTATAGTTTAGAGGCTGTGTTAGAATCAATAACATAAGCAGCTCGCAAACGGTCTTCCCGGTGCTCGCTCCTCATCCGAGATCCTGCGCGCCGGAGAATCCCGTTTGCTCCGCCGCAAATTATTATTAATCTTATGAAAGTGCGTGTACGTATTGCTCCATCTCCCACAGGCGAGGATCTTCATATCGGCAATGTCTATACAGCTCTTTTAAATTATGTTTTTGCCAAAAAACATAATGGCAAGTTTATTGTCAGGATAGAAGATACCGACAGGACAAGATTGGTAGAGGGCTCCGAAGAGCGCATCCTGAAATCACTCCGGTGGCTGAATCTTATATATGATGAAGGACCGGATATAGGAGGGCCATTTGCTCCTTACAGACAATCCGAAAGATTGCCTTTATACCGGAAATATGCAGAAGAGCTGGTTGAGAAGGGCAATGCTTATTACTGTTTCTGTACGGCCGAGAGATTGATTGAAATGCGCCGGACGCAAAAGACCAAAAGGGAATTGCCCTTATATGACAGGCTTTGCCGGAAAATTAAACCCGGAGATGGAAAATCAAGAAAAGAGAAAGAAAAATACGTCATCCGGCTAAAAATTCCGGAAAAAGGCACGACCACTTTTCATGATCTTATCAGAGGAGATATTTCCTTTGAAAATAACTTGCTGGATGATCAGGTACTCCTTAAGTCCGACGGATTCCCCACTTATCATCTGGCTGTGGTGGTAGATGATCATCTGATGGAGATAAGCCATGTTATCCGGGCAGAGGATTGGATTTCTTCCACTCCCAAACACGTTCTTTTATTCCGGTATTTCGGATGGCAATTGCCTGTTTTTGTTCATGGTCCGCTTCTTCGTAATCCGGATAAAAGCAAACTCTCAAAAAGGGAAAATCCCGTCTGGGTTTCATGGTATAAAGAAGAGGGTTTTTTACCGGAAGCTATTTTGAATTATTTAGCTTTGATGGGTTGGTCTCATCCTGAAGAGAAGGACATTTTTTCCTTAGAGGAATTTACAGACAAGTTCACATTGGAGGATTTGAAAGCAGTAGGTCCTGCTTTTGACCTTACCAAATTGGAATGGCTGAACGGGGAATATATCAGGAAATTGGATGAATCGGAGTTGAAATCCCGTATTTTAAATTTTTATGACCGGGAATTGCCTCAGAATATTGTGGGCAAAAGCGTGCCGTTAGTGAGAGAGCGGATCAAAAAGCTGTCTGATTACATGCCTTTATGCCAATTTCTTTTTGAAAGGCCGGAAAAATACGAAATGGACCTTAAGCCGTATGATGATTTATTAAAATCTGCGGGAGACAGGCTGAAAAAAATTACTAAATGGAACGCTTCCGAAATCGGTGAGACGATGGTGCAGTTTGCTGAGGAAAAAAAGATCAAAAACAGTGGATTCTTTATGGTTTTGCGCGTGGCTGTTTCCGGTAGAAAAATCACTCCGCCTCTAAATGAATCATTAGAAATTCTCGGCAAGAAAGAAGTCTTTTACCGATGCCAAAACTTCTGATCGCCACCAACAACCCGGGCAAACTCAAAGAAATCGGAGAAATTCTTAAAAACATTCCTTACAGGATGATTACGCTTAAGGAAACGGGTATTACCGAAGATATTCCGGAGACAGGGAAGACTTTTGAGGAAAATGCCGTTCAGAAAGCCAGGTATGCCAGTGAAAAAACTCAATTGCTGACACTGGCGGAGGATTCAGGCCTGGAAATTGATTATCTCAAAGGCCGGCCGGGGGCCAGGTCTGCCCGTTATGTTTCCGGATCTGATGAGGACAGGGTAAATCAGGTATTGAGGGAATTAAATGAAGTACCTATCGAAAAAAGGGGCGCCAAATTTGTCGCCGTAGTTGCATTATTCGATCCGAAAACCAAATCAATCAAGACATTCAGGGGGGAAAGCCTGGGTAGAATTACCGGAAAAGCGGTTGGCAGTGGAGGTTTTGGTTATGATCCGGTTTTTTATAATTTTGACCTGGGGAAAACCAACGCCGAAGCTACTCCTGAAGAGAAAAACAAAGTCAGCCACCGCAGTAGGGCATTGCAGCAGGCGAGAATTTTTTTAAAGTAATGCTTCGTGCCAATGGGGGTTGGTTTCAACTGTCAAATCCAGAAAAATTTTCCGATCGGAGGCGGTTTCCAGTTCCTTCCTGGCTGCCATACCGATTTCTTTGATCATCCGCCCCTTGTCTCCGATAATCATTTTTTTGTAGCGGTCGGAGAAAGTAATAATCCGGGCTTTGATATAGGTTGTGCCGTTATCCCTGTTGCTTATTTCATCGACCGCGGAAGTTAAGGTATAGGGTAATTCTTTTCTTAAAAATAAAAAAGCTTTTTCCCGGATTATCTCGGCCACAAACGTTTTGCTGTCCATATTAAGAGCCGGTGTCGGCCTGGGATTTTTACTGTCAATAATCTCTTTTTGTACCGGCAAATGGTTAAAAATAGCTTCAATCAGGAGATTTAGGTTGTGTTTATACAAAGCCGAGACTTTCAAAGTTTGGTTAAATTCTTCCTCAAGAAAGGCAAAGTGGGGATAGTAGGAAGGTTCTCTGATATCCGATTTGTTGAAGACCAGCAGTTTCGGTTTGTTTATTTTTCTGATGATGCCGATGATTTTATTTTCTTCATGTTCCCGCTCCCGGCTATGATCAATCAGATAAATGATGACATCCACATTCTCCTTCAGTATTTCTTCCGCTTTGGGATTGATTTTTTTGGATACCGGGTCCGAGACTTTACCGAATATCCCCGGGGTATCGATAAATATAATTTGGCCTCTTTCGTCATTGTAAACAGCATAGATGGGCATGCGGGTAGTTTGGGGTTTAGGGGATGTGATGGAAACTTTATGGCCTAAAAGATTGTTAAGGAGGGTTGATTTGCCGCTGTTTGGCCGTCCGATGAGGGCCACATAACCGGTTTTAAATTCTTTTTTTATCTCTTTTTTTTTCATTTTGTCAGGTATATTATTATAACTGTCTTGACAAGATACCTCCCGTTACAATAGGATAACATATGAAAGAGAGGTTTTATGCAAAAGAAGCTACAGGCACTTTATCTTAATAATAAACTGATTGTCTGGGCAGCAGCTGTTTCAGTCGTTTTAGCTTTGGGAGTGCTGCTTAAGGTCAAAGATGAAGTTACCCGCTTTACTCTGATTATGCCGATTTTTGCCGGTTTTATCCTTTTTGCCATCCTGATCACCCCGGATGAGGAATTGGAGGATGAGCAGCCGCAAGCGACTAAATCAACTCCGGTTTACCATAAGAGGACTAGAAAATCGAGATAATTTCATAAATTATTATTACTCCGAAAGCAACAGAGATTATTCCTGTTGTCATATTCATTATTTTTTTCAGTTTCGGGAATCTTGTTGCAGAAAACATAAAAGGCAAACTCAAAAGCACGGTGATTGCGCTCATAGCTGTAATTGAGCCTAAGCCAAACAACAGAATATAATATATTCCTTCAGAGACTGATTCTATAGTGGATAAAACCAGAATCATCAAAGCCCCGCTGCCGGCCAAACCGTGAATGATGCCAATCCAGAACGAACGGCGGTGTCCATGATGGTGGTTTAAATTATGGTCATGGAAATGGGTATGTTGCGATTTTCCATGAAGATGGACATGAATGTGGTTAAAATTTTCTTTGGTAAAAACAGACTTAAGACCTAAAAAAACCAGCATTACTCCGACCATCATTTCTAAAAACAGGCTGATTTCAGGCGGAATGTTAATTTTTAACAGCAGGACCAGTAAACCTGTTAAAAGCAGTGAAAAGGTATGTCCTATACCCCAAAAAATACCGATCAGACCGGTTTTCATAGGCTGGCGGTTGTCCTTGATGATGGTTGAAACAGCCACGATGTGGTCCGGGTCAAAAGCATGTTTGATGCCTAAGACAAACCCCAATGCCAAAATTACCGCAGACTGGTTCATCGGTTAATTACTATAGCAGATTCAAAATCTACTGGACAGAATTATATGCGGCTGTTATATTGTGGATTGTGGAGCTGCAGCAGAAAATATTGGGGACTGAAATGCGCCAGGTCAAATATCACGGTAATGTGAAATTCCTGATCTTTGAGTGCAACAATTGTCTAAAGCCTTTTTCGAGGATGGAGAGTTACAGCCGCAAACAGGTCAAAATCCACAAGAATGCCTGCTGTTTCTGTTCACCCGAATGCCGTACTTCTTATTTCAAAAAAACAAAGTTTCAGGCTCCTTCGGCCGAAAAAAGAAGTGCAGCTGCGAAACCCAAGACTAAAGGAAAATCCTCATTTTTCGGCTGGCTGGGTAAACTTCTTAACGATTGATGCCGGAAAAGATTCTTCCCAAAAGCTGGTCACGGCCGTAATTCTCTTTTGTTGAGTATATGATGATTTCCGCGTTGCCCGCATCCTGCTGAGTTATTTTTAGCTGCTTTTCCCTCTCCTGTTTTTTCAGTTTGTCGGATTTATTGGCAATTAACAAATAGCTGATCCGCTGTTCATTTAAAATATCCAGGATAGTTTTATCGTATTCGGTTAGTCCGATCTTCATATCAATAATTAATATCACCAGCCTGTTTTTAACGTCACTGTACATCAGATACCACAGGATCATTTTTCTTAGTTTGTCATGCAATTTGCCGGGTACTTTGGCAAAGCCGTAACCGGGGAAATCGACAAAATAAAATTGGTTGTTGACTAGGAAAAAATCCATCCTGAGAGTTTTGCCCGGACTGCGGCTGGTTCTGGCGAGTGAGCGCTGGGGGACAAGGGAATTGATCAGTGAGGATTTGCCCACATTGGACCTGCCCATGAAGGCAATTTGGAATTTGCCGTCATAGAGAAGGGGATCTGTGCCGGTAATGCCTTTTAAATATTTAGCCGTATTAATTTTCATAATTGGCTATTAACAATTATAACCGAAAGTAGTATTCTAGAGTTTATGAGTGATACTCAGGAAGTTTGCCCGAAATGCGGTTCACCTCTTTCCGAAGTGACAACTACCCCAAGCGGCCGGAAACTTCAGCGCTGTTCGAAAGGCGCCTGGAACCCGGAAACCAAAAAAAATGACGGTTGCCCGTTTGTCAAATGGCTGCCGATTGAGCCGGTTACCCTGGATGAAAAATGTCCCAAGTGCGGATCCCCGGTTGTTTTGATGGTAACCCGCTTCGGCAAGAAAATGAAAAAATGCTCCAAAGGCGGCTGGGACAGGGAAACCAGGCAGGCTACCGGCTGTGATTTTATCGAGTGGATCAACGGTACGACGGAAAGTCTGGATGAGAAGTGTCCGGAATGCGGCGAGAATCTGGTTTTATATACGACCAACAGCGGCAAGAAAATGAAAAAATGCTCAACAAGCGGTTGGGACAAGCTGGCCAGAAAAGCCACAGGCTGTCCTTATGTCAATTGGTTAAAGATGGGAGAAGCAGTCAAACAGGATACCGGTGAAGAATTTTTACCTCCCCAGGAAAATTAAATCTTTTTTACTATTCATAGACCTCGATTGTTTTCCGTTTCGAGGTCTCTCCAAAGATAATCTCCAGTTGTGAAGGTGATTTTTGGAAATATTCAGCCAGGGCTTTGATTATTGCCAGGTTGGCTTTTCCGTCTATAGGCGGTTCATGAACAGCAACGGTGAAATGAGTTTCATCAACTTGTTTTACAAATTCTTTCCTGCTGCCCGCTTTGGCAATGATATATATTTTCATTGATCAGGCGTAACCTTTTGGACTTCCGGTTTTGGTTTGCCTCGTCCCCTTAATTTATCCCACCACCAGGGGATTGTAAACATAGGCCCGAACAGACCACCGAGTACGGAGGCGATTTTAGCCTGAAGCGCATTCAATCCGAAAATATTGGTTACGGTAATTCCGAAGATTTTGGTATTCAGGGTATCGGACAGGGCGATATCGAAAGATCCGCTTTTTCTGGGAGTGATAATCCAGGAAATTGACCCCTTGCCGTCTTTTTTCAAAGATATTGTTTGTTCATCTTTAGAAGGACTTGTATCAAATCCGGGAGAACGCACGGAAATTACCGACTGGCAGGTCTCTCCGGTCGGATTTGATACATTAATTACAATAGCCTGTGATTTGGATTCACTCATTACTTTCTCGGGATTTTTAACTTCCCAATTACAGGGTAGGGGACCTTCAACGAAACCGTATGATTGCTTTTTACTATCACGCGACGCAGCCAATTTTTCCCCTTGGTTCAGTCTAAAAAGTATATAGAGGCTGGCGGCAATTAGTAGTATTCCGGCTAAGGCAATCAGTTTTTTAAACATAATGAAACATATTGATTATACCTCAAAATAATCCAAAGTTTGAAGTTTGAAACCGGAGTAGATGGAACGGAAAACGGTTTTCTGCTAAATTAATAATATGGAAGATGTTCCACCGGCCGATCCCAAGAAAAACAGGTCGATTTATGATGCGACAGCGGGCGAAATTTTTTGGAAAAATTTCCTGGCCGGAGCCGGCCGGTCGTTGGGAGGGATTATTTTTTATCTTCTCTTTATTTTAATAATCGGATCCTTCTTTCTCCGTTATCTTGCTCCGATTGTGTCTCCCTTAATGGATCAGCTCAATTCGATATCCGGCTCGCTGAACAGAATTCCCAAGTTTTAAATTCCATATTAAAATACTCCTTTACAATTTCTGATAGTCTGTGATATATAGATATTAATCTATATTATTAGAATGGAGGTGATTATTAAATGCAAAATACAAAAGGAACAATCGATCATTTAAAGAGCCATCAGTCATATCCGGCAACCAAAGATGCCTTGGTTAAGGAATGCAATGATCTGGCTGATTTTTCCGCAGAGGATAAAGCCTGGTTTATCGAACATCTTCCGGAAGGAACTTATAATTCAGCAGACGAAGTTATCAAGGCGCTGGGATTATAACTAACGGTTCTTGGCTATTACCATGAGCGACTAGCTCAAGTCGTGTGATTTAGGGTGATTTTCTTGAGCCTTTATACCCATATTTCTTATATTACTTCTTTCAATAATTCCGGAAATTCATAAGTCCCCATGTCTTCAAAACAAAAGTGACCCATCCCTTTAAGTTCTATTATTTTTCCGCCCAGTGCTTTGTGGAAAATATTCAAGCTTTTTTTGCCGTTTGTCTCTTCATTGTCTGCCGTAAACATCACTATATTTTTGACACACTCTTGAATTGTTCTGTCGACAGGATATTCATAAAACAGTTTTCTCCATTTGTCATTTTTATCATTAATTTTCCATGGTGCTACCAGTATTAACTTTTTTATTCTTTGCTTTGTTTCTCCAAGCCATCTGACCAAAAAGGCACAGCCGCAACTGTGTCCTATTAGAATTGTATTAGGTGTAACTATGTATTTTTCAAATTCTGTTTTGAATGCTTTGTAGTCTGGCTGCCACGGTTCCGGCATGAGGGGAATTTCTGTTTTTATTCCTCTTGAGGTTAATTCTTTCCTTATCCAGGGCATCCAGTGCTTGGCATACTCTTTAGTTCTCTCCTCACTTGAATCTGAAGGACATCCATGAACAATTATGCAATTGGTTTTATTAATTTTCATCATTTGGCTGAAGCGTGACGGTCAAGACCCTTTCAATCGTTATAACTTAACTCCCATAGTGTATCATTTCGTGCCTAAATGAGACAAATGAGACAGTATAAAAAGAGTGCCTCAGGAAAGCATAGATACATAATGTACGCATGCCTCATTTAGACTTATAGTGATTTTATTAAGCTATTAGATTATAATGTACCCCAGTAATATACCAATAAAATCGATATAATTAATGAAAATTCAAATTTTTCAAATAAAAAGGGGTAAGTTTAAAAATGCTCGTGGCAAATACTCTCGCTTCTTAAATATATATTGCAGCCATTGCGGTGAGCATATATTGCTTTACCAAAAAGATGGATCTGGAGTCTTAAAAAGACTTTACCTAGATAGAATTTTTGCACCTGAAAAATTGTCTTCTCTACAAAATATACCTCTAATAGAAGACATGCCTCAATTATTTTGCAGTCGTTGTGAAAGATTAATAGCTATTCCTGGAATCTTTAGTAAGGAGCAAAGAAATGTGTACTTACTCCTATCTTATTCATTTATTTATAAAATAAGCAAAGGCTATTATCCTCCTGATAAAAAGAGGTTAAAACATGTCTAAGGAAATGGTCCAAATGCCAGACTTATCGAATTACAAAATGAAGAATGATAGATTCAGACAAGCAAGAGATGGAAGATCAGAAGTATTAGGCATCTCTTGCTCTAATTGTTCCGAACCAGTTATGGTTTATCAAAAAGACGGTTCTGGAGCTTTAATAAGATGCTATCTAGACAGAATAGCTTGGCCACCAAACCTCTCCCGCTTACAGGAAGAAACTGAATTAAGAGAATTGCCGAATTTAGCTTGTTCAAGCTGTGACACAGTTATTGGTACTCCTATGGTATATAGAGAAGAAAATAGATTCGCTTACAGGTTAATTAGGGGAACGTTTAGTAAAAAAGTTTATAAACCTGAATCTACGACCTAATTACCCAAACTATCAGTTAAGCCAACTATTATACCCGCTGTATCAGTTTGTCTATTTTCAGCATTTATCACTGAAAAGTGTATATCGGGATGTGGAGTTGTCATATTAACAAGCACTTCTAGCTCTTCAAGTCCCATTTCAGTTCTTCCATCCGAATCCCTGCCTGCCTCTCTAAGTCTTTGCAACCATTGAGTTATGCCTTCAGGGAAAATATATATTCTTAATAAAGAATATTCGGGTCGTTCAAGTTGTCTAGCCTTATCTAGAGGAAAGTCTAATATGGGAATTTTCCCAGCGGCAATTGCTTCAGTAATAGAGGATGTTCTGAGACCATATTTCGCACCGTACATATAATTTACAGATGCAAATCCACCCTCAGTAGCAATACGATCAAACTCGGTTTCATCAACAAAGTCTTTGTCTGTCTCTCCTTCTCTTAAGGGGCGTGTTGTGCATGGCCTTACATATTGAAACTTATCACTAAGCAAAGTTAATATTCTTATTAACGTAGACTTTCCTACCCCCGATGGACCCAGTAAAAGCACGAATAATTTATTAACGTCCAGTTCTGCTATTTCTTCTGGCCTCTGGTGTAAATCTGCTGTTGCCTCAAGAGAAGCCTCTCCGCTAAAATCTGCTCCTAATAGTTGTTCTGCTCCCATAATTTCTTTATCTAAAATGACGCTCTTTGCAGCATTTATACGATCTCTTAATTCTTTTATAGCGCGCTCAGAAGCATGAAAATATGTTTCGCCTTCTGCAATTTCCGGATAGAGAATTGCTCTTGATGAGCTAATCATTACTCCAAACTTATCATCGTTGAGACAATCTTCCAAAGTTGCCTCAATGTCTCCGCCTTGGACACCAATACCCGCTAACAAAATTGGGCGTTGACCAATCGCAGATCTTATTCCTGACAAATTTCCAGAATGAGTTGCGCTTAAAACAGGTATTATGTTTCCGTTTTTATTCCAGTTATTCATTGCTATATCCAATACTCTTCTCCAAAGGATTGTACCGTCAGCTAATACTAGTTCTTGTATGTCTGATGCTGATGGATTCGAAGTATTTACGCACAGAATGGACAGTTTATCTGCATGTCTAGTAAAAGGCTCTATGCCATCAAAACCCAAATACGGATTCAGTAAAATTGCATCGGCGTCAATCCTCTCAAAAACTTCAGTCGCTATCTGCTCTGAAGTATGTCCTACGTCAGCAAATTTTCCATCATATATTCTTACAATGTCTGGATAGGTATGTTTTAAATACGCAAAAGTTCTGGCTAGTGCATCTCGCCCTTCCACCCCTTGATAGAAATTCGAATTAATTTTAAAGTCAACTACATACGGCGCCGTAACGTCTATAATTCTCTTGTTGAATAAAAATATTCCATCAGCAATGTTTTCTCTTCCTGTAATATCCCAAATTTCGCCAGGAATTCTAGATACGTCTGGGTCAAGGCCTACTCCTGCCATCGAGTTGACACTCTCCCATCTTCTTTCAATTTTTTCTATTACGGGATTCTTTCTATCTGGTATTTGTAACACTTCTGTAGGCATCATATTTATTCCTTAAAATACATTTGGCCATATCGTTTCTTTGACTCAGCGTGCCTAGCTTCAGGGTGTTTTTCAACAGTAATCGCAGGTACTCTTGAAACGGTTAAGCCAACTTCCTCAAGGCCTCTGATTTTGATTTTATTATTAGTTTGTAACATTACTTTTTCAAAGCCAAACGCTCTTAAAACTCTTCCTACTCCATCATATGTTCTTAAATCAAAATCTTCTCCGAATAATACTTGAGCTGCTTGGATCGTATCTAAAGGTGTAGGATTAGTTTTATTAAAAACCATAGGTACTCCTCTTTTCATGCCTTCCGTTTCCATCTTTACAGCTGTTCCATATCCTCTACCATCATGCGTGGGAACGTGAACAACGATACCATCATTTTGTACGACATCTTCTAAGGCTGCGTGTAACTGCTCCCTACAGTCACATCCTCGATCGAGATAAAGCTGTCCACTGTCGCAACCAGAATCTATTCTAAGATGAGCACTTTTAGACGTAGAAGCATCTACGGGGACTCTCGTTATTAGTTGATAGTGCCTCCAATCGTCATCGTCGACTACGATATTGGCTACTGTAACTTCTCCAAAGGGAGTGTCATAGCTCGCTTCTGAAGTAACCGTTACTCCTTGTCCGTAAGCTCTTTCGGTAGTAGTTTCTCTGTGCCTTCTCAAATCATATGTATTAGAAACGGTTACTCCTAATTCACTTGTCAATCGGGCTATTGAGTCCTGAAAATACTCAAGATGAAGATCCCCTGTAGATATCAAGGAGTGGAAATATGCAATCCCAAGTTGGACAGGTCTTATGATTAGCCTTGGTTCAGGGCCTTGAGTAGCATCCTGGTAATAATCTAAAACAAAGCTATGTTTGTCAGCCAATTTAATTTCTGTTTCCTCAAAAAATACCACATCAGCTCCGGTTTCCCGACTAAAAGTATCTGGGGTAGAATTTAAATAAATCAGATGAAAAAACTGGGATCCATTATCTGACTGGACCTCAACTGGGCTTAACCAGGCTGGTTTTTCGCTCTCTAAATCTAGTGGTCCACCATTGAACTCGATAATCCCGTTTCTTGCACTTTTTACGAGTCTCAAAAGAACATTTTCGTAAATGGGATTTACTACAGCTACTTTAGCTTCGGACAAGGTTGCTTGTAGGCGTAATTGTTCCATGGATTGAATAATAGCATAAAATCAAGCCTATAGCAATTATTTTTCGCATTGTTCATCGTTTAAAACTATGGTTTAATCTAGCAATTTTGAATTGGAAAACATTCACAAATTTTTATGGATCCTATGAGAGGAAATGGTCTCGAACCATTTAGTCATTATAACTGCATTAATTCTGCTCTTCATCAAGTAAATTCACGGTTTTCAGAAACTTTATTCAGGATTGTCCGTTTCGCAGGAATGGTGGATCGGAGTATTAGGGTTATAGTCCGTCGGCACCGTATCAAAAACGGTTGGTAAAAGTATAACATAGCATTGTCCTTACCGGCTAAACACCGTATACATGGGGCATATGAAGAAATATAAATGCCCCGGGTGTTTATCAACCAGGA
>Ga0209542_10002120_pt1 | contig 45241 bp, 40 predicted proteins | sample RifCSPhighO2_01_FD_184028 | JGI IMG/M metagenome (GOLD analysis project Ga0209542, IMG submission 184028) | Soil microbial communities from Rifle, Colorado - Rifle CSP2_plank highO2_0.1 (SPAdes) (version 2) | ecosystem: Environmental > Terrestrial > Deep subsurface > Rock core/Sediment ...
AACACTTGCTCGCGCTTTTTATCGCCGCTGTAATTGTGTTAAGCGGTTTGTGGCAGTACGGCCTCCATCCATACCAAAAACAACGGATACTCACTTTCATTCATCCGCTTACCGATATCCGCGGAAGCGGCTACAACGCGTATCAATCCACCGTTGCCGTCGGAAGCGGGGAACTCACGGGAAAGGGAATCGGTTCCGGGACGCAGAGCAAGTTGCTCTACCTGCCGGAATACCAGACAGACTTTATTTTTGCGGCATATGCCGAGGAGTGGGGATTCGTAGGAGTTCTGATTTTATTCGGACTCTACGGTATCATCATCGTGCGCACGCTTTTGATTGCCGCACACGGTGCCGACAATTTTAACGCGCTTTTCGGCGCCGGTGTTGCCGTCATGTTTTTAAGCCAGTTTTTAGTGCACGTTGGGATGAATATCGGGCTTCTTCCGATTACGGGGACAACAGTCCCCTTTATGAGTTACGGCGGGTCTCACCTCGTCACAGAATATCTTGCGCTCGGGATTCTCATGGGCATGCGGAAAAGTGCGCGACCGACATTGCAGGCGCGCGATGAGACGGAAATGGTGGGGGTTGTTTAGTCAATAGAGCGCGACGGTTTGGGAAATCATCTTGCCGAGGCTAAATTCGCTCAGTGGTTTTTCCAATGCTTCGCTCACACCGCCCACGCGATTAGCAACTATCGGCAGGTTCGCAGCGCGTGCCTCGAGAAGCACGTAGGGCAGGCCTTCTTTGAGCGAGGGCAGGGCGAATACATCAAATCCCCGCAGTACCTGGCTTGCCCACATAAACCCGATAACCTTAACCCGATCGTGGAGTCCGTACTGTTCTATTTTTTGCCGCAAACATGTGCGGTCTTCGCCATCCCCAACGATAGCAACATACATACTAGGGTCACTCTTTGCTTGCTCGACGAGCGCTATTTGGTTCTTGTTCCTGTTAAGTTCTCCAATGGTACCCGTAATGTGGGCACCTTTTGGAAAAGAGTGGCGAATGACGTCTGCCGGGCCGAACTGCATATGCAAATCAATTCCGTTATAAATCCGAACCGTCCTATATGCTATGAATGGCATTTTTCTCGCAATTTTTAAATCATACTCGGACACAACGATTATTTTGTGGCAGAGCAGGGCAGTAAACCACGAAGCAAGCAAAATAATTGCACGGCTCAATATGTTGCGGCGCTCCAGAAACGGCCAGCCATGGACAGTAAAAATGATTTTTGGAATTCTTGCAAAACGCGCAGCTAGTGCGCCAACACCGCCGGCTTTTGAAGAATTCAAGTGCACAACATCAGACTGCTCCTTTTTGAATAAGCGGTAAAGCTCAAAAAGACTTTTGGTATCCGCGCCTAGCGATACGTCGCGTTGCATTGAATGGATAGGGAACGTCCTTACCTCTGCCTGGCGCAGTCTTTTTGCAAGCAGTCCTTCTTGACCAAAGGCCACTGCGACATCAAACCGGTCTTTTGGCAGGGTGGTGGCCAAATCAAAAACATACCGTTGCGCCCCTCCCCACGTGGCTTTCGTAATGAGAAAAAGCACCTTTTTTCGGCTCGTTGTAGCTTCTTGATTCTGCGCGCTCATAATGCCATGATACGTCAAATGACTCTTGTACCCAAACGCGAATACGTAGTGCTGTTTGTTGGCGATGTGCTGGTTTTTGTTGTTTCGTTGTGGTTAGCGCTCGCGCTGCGTTATTTGGAATCGCCGAGCAGGGAATTCTTCATGCAACACATTATCCCTTTCACCATCCTATTTATTGCATGGATAGGAGTCTTTTTTCTTGCAGGACTGTACGGAAAACACACTCGTCTATTCCGCCATCGTCTGCCGTCAATAATTCTGTATGCACAGGCCATCAACGTTTCTCTTGCCGCGCTCTTCTTTTTCCTGATACCCATTTTCGGCATCGCGCCAAAGACGCTCCTCGTTCTGTACCTCTTGGTTTCTTGCCCCCTGATATTTTATTGGCGCGTTAACGTTTTTCCCAGTCTTCGCACGTCCCGCAAACTCAAAGGTGTTCTCATCGCATCAGGCCCGGACGTCCGTGACATGTCGAAGGAGATTGCGAGCGACTCGCGATACCCATTTGAATTTGCGTCCATTGTTGATACGGAAAAGGCAAAAGCGCACGATGTGATACAAGAGGCCTGCCGAGTGGCCGCGGAAAGTAGCACCAACTTTTTTGTTGTGGACTTTTCCGACAAAGCGACATTAACGGCGCTTCCCATCGTCTATAATTCTGCGTTTCAGAAGCGGCGCTTCGCGCTGGTGGACGCGATAGATCTCTACCAGGAAGTCTTTGACCGGATGCCCCTCTCTCTTTTGCAGTACGAGCGCGTTCTCGCCGGGGCGGCTTCCTCTCGAGTCTATGACGTTATGAAACGCGTTGTTGATATTTCAGGAGCCATTGTTGTGGGGATTTTTGCGCTTCTCGTGTATCCATTTGTCGCTCTCGCTATCAAGCTTGACGACAGGGGCCCGATATTTATCACACAAGCTCGTGTCGGTAAATATCAGAAGCCAATACGAATAATCAAATTTAGAAGCATGAGCGGCAACGACGAGGGCGTATACGGCAAAAGCGGGAAGACCGAACTTCAGGTCACAAAGGTAGGCAAGTGGCTCCGCCTCTTGCGCATAGACGAATTGCCTCAGCTTTGGAATGTGCTTATGGGAGACTTGTCTCTTGTGGGGCCCAGACCGGAGTTGCCGGCGCTTTCCAGCCGTTATAGCGCGCGTATTCCTTATTACGAAGCGCGATACCTAATCAACCCCGGGCTTACCGGGTGGGCGCAGATTCGGCATGATAGAGACCCTCACCACGGAGCGGATATCCCAGAGACCAAGGCAAAACTTTCGTACGACCTCTTCTATCTGGAGCGACGTTCTTTGCTCCTTGATTTGTATATCATTCTCCAAACCATACGGATAGTCATTAGCGCGCGAGGCTCGTGATATAGTAAATTATGCAAAAAGCTGTCGTAACCCCGATACCATCCGCCTTCGGCGGAGTTACGGGGCAGGCCGGTGGTGCCTGTAGTTAAATCGTTATGGACAAAAAACAAAAGGCAATTGTTACAGGCGGAGCTGGGTTTATCGGTTCGCACCTTGTTTCAGAACTCGTACGGCGCGGGTTTGATGTGCACGTGGTTGATAATTTTGCCGGCGGACGGATGGAAAAGAGAATACATCCAAGGGCAACGTACCATGAGATAGATATTCGCGACTATGATAAACTAGCGCCTATAATCGCCGGCGCCTTGTATGTTTTTCATGAAGCGGCGCTTCCGCGTGTGCAGTTTTCCATAGAACATCCACAAGAGACATTCTCTGTGAATGTCGATGGGCTCGTCTCGGTACTGCGGGCATCGCATGAAGGCGGGGTCAAACGCCTCATCTACGCGGCCTCAAGTTCTGCTTACGGCGACCAGACAAAGATGCCGCTTTCGGAGGATCTTCCTGCGCAACCTAAAAGTCCTTACGGATTGCAAAAATATATCGGAGAACTAAGTTGCCGCCTCTGGAGCGAGGTGTATGGACTCGGAACGGTATCATTGCGGTATTTCAATGTATACGGCTCCAACTTTGATCCGAATGGCCCGTACGCGCTCGTCATCGGGAAATTTCTTTTGCAAAAATCGGAAGGGCAGCCGCTCACCATCACCGGCGACGGCACGCACACGCGCGATTTTACAAATGTGCGCGACACTGTAAACGCGAACATGCTCGCAATGGAGTCAGACAAAGTTGGAAAAGGGGAAGTTATCAATATTGGCGCTGGACGGAATGTCTCCGTGAATGAAGTTGCCACTATGATAGGCGGGCCGGTTGTGCACGTAGAGCCGCGTCTTGAGCCCGCTCACACGCTTGCTGATATACGAAAGGCGCGCGAACTCCTAGGATGGGAGCCGACAATCAAATTGGAAGATGGAATCGCAGAGTTAAAAGCAGAAATGCGGGTCTGATAATATTCTAATGTTCTCAAGAACATCAGAATGATTTTGTATGGTAATAGACGGGAAAGCTGTTGCGGAAAGCATATATCAAGACCTCGCTCCGAAATTCAAGACGCTCAACCGAAGCGTAAAACTAGGAATCGTCATCGTCGGCGGGAACCCGGTCATTGCGTCGTTCGTGCGGATTAAAGAACGCTCGGCTCTGCGGCTCGGAATAGAAATGCCGCGCAAGGATTTGCCGGAGTCGGCGGGCGAGAAAGAGATTATTGAAGCCGTGCGCGAGCTTAACGAGAATGCGGATGCAGTAATAGTCCAACTGCCCCTTCCGAAAGGAGCAAATATCAACAATATTCTTGCCGCGGTCCCGAACGACAAGGATGTTGATGCGCTGAATCCGGATATTCCCGAAGAGAAGCGGCTTGTTCATGCGCCGGTTGCACTCGCCGCGGTTGAAATTCTTGAACGCTCCGATGTGCAGATAAAAGGCGCGCGCGCGGTTGTGGTCGGCGCTGGGCGTCTTGTCGGCGCGCCATCGGCGTGGCTTTTGAGAAACCTTGGCGCGAACGTGTCAGTGTTTTCTCTTGAAGAAGGCGCAATTGACGACCTCAAAAATGCCGACATCATTGTTTCCGGCGCGGGGAACCCGGGCTTTATAAAACCGGAGCACATTAAAGACGGCGTGGCCTTGATTGACGGAGGCACAAGCGAACTCAAGAAAAGAATAGCTGGCGATGCCGACCCCGCGTGCGCCGAGAAGACGAGCGTGTTTACGCCTGTTCCCGGAGGGGTCGGCCCGGTTGCGGTCGCGATGATATTCAGGAATCTTTTAGACTTGGTAGAAAAGAGACGGAAATAAACACATATTGCGCCCTTTAACTCTATGCGTATACTGAAGCGCAATGTTGCAAAAACGGCTAACAGCGCTTCTAGTTTTGACAATCGGGATTGCTATAGGATACTTTGCCTACGATTCGCAAATTAACGGTTCGCGGCCGTTTAAACTTGGCCTTGACCTCTCCGGCGGAACACAGCTCACATATCGCGCGAAATTGGATGCGATACAAGGAAGCACAGTTGCGGATTCAATGGCATCTTTGCGGGACACCATTGAACGCAGAGTGAACCTTTTCGGAGTATCGGAGCCGATTGTGCAGACCGAGCACGGCGGAACGCTCGCAGGCACCTCGGAAGAGCGCCTCATCGTGGAGCTTCCGGGAGTTACCGATACGCAAAAAGCAATTGACTTGATAGGCCAGACTCCCGTTCTTGAATTTCGCATGTTGAAGGCTGGAGTAATTCCGCCGGAAACCGGAGTGACTCCCGAGAATGTAAATGAGCTTTTTGAACCCGCATCCATTACGGGTAGACACCTAACTAGCGCACAGATCCAATTCAATCAGAATCCGGGCGGGATTCCGAATGAGCCGGTGGTGGCACTCAACTTTAATTCTGAAGGAGGAAAGATTTTTGGCGATTTGACAAAGGCGAATGTCGGACGTTACTTCGGAATGTTCTTGGACGGAATTCCGATTTCTATCCCTGTAATCCGCGAAGCAATTCCCGATGGTACCGCGATAATTTCCGGCAACTTTACCGCTGTTGGGGCAAAGGAGCTCGCGAGAAATTTGAGTTTCGGCGCGCTCCCCGTTCCGATTGAACTCATCGGGGCGCAGACTGTATCCGGCACATTGGGCGTGGAAGCGGTCGCGCGCGGAATTTCTGCCGGTCTCTGGGGTGTCGGGCTCGTCGCCCTCTTCATGATTATTTGGTACCGCCTACCGGGAGTTGTTTCTGTCGTTGCCCTCGCTCTCTATGTCGTTGCGATTCTTGCGCTGTTTAAACTCATTCCTGTCACGTTGACTGCCGCCGGCATCGCGGCCTTTATTCTTTCCATCGGTATGGCGGTTGATGCGAACGTTCTGATATTTGAAAGGACAAGAGAGGAGTTGGAGAATGGTAAGAGCTCTGCGGACGCTATTCATGATGGTTTTTCGCGTGCATGGCCATCCATCCGCGATTCCAACATTTCATCCATGATTACCGCCGTCATTCTTTTCTGGTTCGGCACTTCGCTTATCAAAGGATTCGCTCTCGTATTCGGCCTCGGTGTCTTGGTATCCATGCTTACGGCGATTTCCGTTTCGCGCACATTCCTCATGGCTCTCGGTATTGATGCCCAAGGCAAATTCTCCCGCTTTTTATTCGGTAGCGGGCTTAATGCATAGAAATATGATATTCGAGGAAATCCCAATAATGACTATGGACAGAGGCGAGGACCAGAATTTTCTTCTGCTGAAAGAGGGTGATTTTGCCCGGGCGTTTCGAGGGGAAGATATTGATTCCGCGGCCGCGATTCTCACCGGACCGTTAGTTTCCTACGACAGGAACAAATTGGAAACGCACGGTGGATTCAACGCTGTGTTCCGGACATTTCTGACCTCGCTGGACAATAAGCCTGCGTTTTATAAGGCACTTTTCACTATACTGAAACAGGGCGGGTTCTCACAAGAAACAGTTGATGAATACATGAACAGAAAGATACTGTCCAATTTCAGCAGAAAGCATGCGCCGAACATGCTCGAAGAGGAGAGGTCGAAATGCGTCAGCGATATTCAGGGTGCATTTAATGAAGTCTTTGCACCGACAATCCATTAATTCATATGTTTATCGTCAAATACAGAAAAATATTCTTCGGCATCACAGGAGCAATTGTACTTGCCTCGCTCATTTCTCTTTTCGTTTACGGCTTGCATCTGGGGACAGATTTCACAGGCGGGACGCTCGTGCAAGTCACATATCCGGCCGGCCGGCCGGCCCCGGCTGTTTTACAAGAATCTCTTGACGTGGCAGGGCTCAAAGGGTATTCACTGCGCGAAGCCAATGCCAACGATTACATTTTGCGCGCGGGGAATCTGACCACAGAAGAACGCACGAACTTGCCGGAGATTCTGTCGGTAAGCGGCAACAATCCCGTTACCATAAATACGCTTACGGAAGTCGGCCCCACGATCGGTCTGGAGCTCCGTAATAAAGCGTTCATAGCCCTCGCACTCGTGCTTCTGTGCATTCTTCTTTTCATCGCATTTGCTTTCAGAAAAGTATCAAAACCGGTGTCTTCGTGGGTATATGGATTAATCGCGCTTGTTACTCTTGTTCACGATATTATTGTGCCTGTAGGATTTTATGCCGCACTCGGATATTTCCTCGGCGCGCAGGTAGACACGCTTTTCGTGACCGCCATTCTCACGGTTCTCGGCTTTTCAATTCACGACACCATTGTCGTGTTTGACCGCGTGCGCGAGAACCTTCGCGTAAATCAGGAAAAAGGCCGCCGCGAAGATTTTGCGGAAACCGCAGGCCGGAGCTTGGGGCAGACATTCGTGCGTTCCATCAACACCTCTCTCACAGTGCTCGTCACGCTCCTCGCGTTGTTTTTCCTCGGCCCCGATTCCACGAAAGATTTCGCGCTGACGCTCTTGGTCGGCATCATCGCCGGTACGTATTCGTCTATATTCTTGGCGACTCCACTCCTGGTAAGTGTTGAACGATATTTTGCAAAGCGCAGGTAACCTTCCCACACCCTTCATCTTTTCTTTATGTACTTATATTAACCGACCGGTTAATATAAGTACATAAGATACATAAATAAGTAAAGATGGCTTTTGAGGATTATTGATTTTTGGCAACTCCACTTTTAGTTACTATCGGGAAATGCAATCCAAAGTAGTATAATCTCCGCATGGGAATCAAGACTGTCGGAATCGTCGGATACGGTTCGTTCGGCGCGCTCGCGCACACGCTTTTTAAGCGTTTTGCTCCGTCCGTGGAAGTGCGGATTTTTTCGCCAGACAGAAAACCGGATAATAAGCAATTCTTCTCGCTTGCCGATACGGCCACGTGCGATGCCGTCATTCTTGCGGTGCCCATTCACTCATTTGAAGAAGTGCTCTCAAAAGTTATTCCGCTTGCAGGGAAGGACACGGTAATTGTTGATATTGCGACGGTGAAAGTGTACACGGTAGGACTATTGAAAAAGCTCGCACAAGGCCGCCGTTACATCGCCACGCACCCGATGTGGGGTCCAGAGAGCTACGAAAAGCGCGCGGGAGACGTGAAAGGATTTCGCATCGTGGTGACGGATGGCACGCTAAGAGTGGAGGAGTACGCGGTGCTTACTGGATTCTTGAAACAGTGCGGGTTTGACGTTGTTGAAATGACCGCTGAAGCCCATGACAAGCAGATAGCGGAAACGCTTTTTTTGACTCACCTTATTGGACAGGCGATTTTGGAGGGTGGATTCAAGCGCACCGATATAGACACGGTATCGTTCGGCTACCTTATGGACGCGGTGGAGAGCGTGAGGCGCGACGAGAAACTATTCCGCGATGTTTTCAGATTTAACCCGTACTGCAAAGACGTACTTGCTCGTTTTAAAGAGGCAGAAGAAAAAGTTCGCGGTCTGTTGCAGGAGCCGAAAGATGTTCCGAAAAAAGAAAGTATTAGAATTGGTATATCCGGCGCGCAGGGCAGCTTCTCTGAAGAGGCCGCCGAAGAATATGCAAAAATCGGCAATTTAAGGGAATTTTCTCTCGCGTATCTAATCTCGGTGGAAAATGTCCTTTCTGCGCTTGAAGCGGGTACCATAGACCTCGGCGTTTTCCCTGTTGAGAATTCTACCGGCGGCGTTGTTACTGAAACTGTCCATGCAATGGCCAAACACAACTTCAATATCAAAAAAATATTTGACATTGATATCCATCAAAATCTTTTAGTCCGCGAAGGAGTGAAAAAAAATGAAATAAAAGTTATTACGTCGCATGAACAGGCGCTTAAACAGTGCCGGGAATATTTGAAGCGCGAGTGGCCGAAAGCGAAGATAGAAGAATACGAAGATACGGCAAAAGCCGCGGAAGACTTGGCATCGGACAAATTACCGCTTTCAACTGCCGTCATCGCATCTGCCGCCGCGGCGAGACTCTACAAGCTGAAGATTCTAGAGGAATCCATCCAAGACCTCAAAACAAACTACACAACTTTTATAACGGCTAGCGAGGATTCGAAATGAAAGCCTGCTTTCATTTCGTCCGAGCGAAGACGATATATAGTTTCCACGAGGAAATCTCTATTGCTGCTTCTTCTCGATAGACAAAGAATGGCGATGTATAGCGGAAAATATATCGCGAAGTAAATCTTCCGGGAGAGATAGCGCTTTCCCCGTTTTAATCCACGTCTCAAGAAGTGCGTCGCGCCTGCCTTCGTCCAGAGCCTCAATGTTATGCGTAGCCTTGTAGCGCCCTATTTCCAGAACGAGTTCAGCGCGCTCCGCGAGGGAAGTGATTAAGCCTCTGTCTATCAGGTCTATTTTCATGCGCAATTCCTGCAGTTCGTCGCGTTTTTCCATGACGGTATTATCCCATACCACGGAAACTATTGACAGGAAAATTGCATTGTGTATACTCCCCCGACATTTGCTCAAGAGCCGGATTGAGTTGCGGTTGCGCTTTTAGTGAAGGGTAGTCGAAGGCCAAACCGTCCCAGCGGGACGGTTGCCCGACGGTTTCTTCGAAACCGCTTAGGGTGAGTTCGGGTGTCTTTTAATAAAAGAAGGTAAAACTAAATAAATAGCACACTGCATACGACGTCCGGTCGCATGCCCAGTCTGTTGTTTGCTGTTGTTATGGCAAAAACGCACGCTCGTCCGCAGAAGTTTTTTGGCCGTTTTCGAGAGCCCCTCGTAAAGTTGCCGAGCCTCGTAGAATCTCAAAGCGATTCTTTCAAGCAGTTTATTGAAGGCGGCGCCGAGCGCGTCTTCAGAGAATTCTCTCCTATAACCGACCACGCCGGAAAGAAGTTTGAGTTGAAGTTCATGAAATTCTCTTTCGGAGAACTGCGCTGGGACGAGCACTATGCCAAGCAGACAATGCGCACGTACGAGGCGCCGCTTTCAATGGTCGCCCGCCTCAAGAACAAAACGACCGGGGATGAAAAAGAGCAGGAAATTTTTCTCGCCGATTTTCCATGGATGACACAACACGGCTCATTCATCATAAACGGAGTGGAGCGCATCGTGGTGCCACAGCTCGCACGCTCGTACGGAGTGTTCTTCGAATCGATTCCTTACAAGGGAAAGGGGTACTTTGCTGCAAAAATAATTCCCGCACGCGGCGTGTGGATAGAAATCGAATCCGACGTGGACGGGGGGATTTATGTAAAAATTGACCGCAAGCGCCGATTCCCAGTTACATCGCTCCTGCGCATTTTAGGATTAGTGGCAGAAAGTGAAATCCTTGCGAAGTTCGCGAAATCGCCTGCTGCGCGTACCGCAGTAGAAACCACCCTCGCGCATGACCACGCGCACACGCAGGAAGAGGCGTACGTTGAGATATATCGCCGTCTCCGCGACGGCGACATTGCAACGCCGGAATCAGCCCGCGACCACGTGAAAGCGATTTTAAGCGCCGACCGCTACGACTTCTCGCGTGTTGGCCGCTTTCACTTCAACCGGCGCTTCGGACTTTCTACCGCCGACAAGGACATCACGAATGCGACCTTAACGCTTGACGACATCGTGCGGATAATCACGAACATCGCCGAATTGAACAATCATCCCGCGGCCGAGCCAGACGACATAGACCACCTTGGATTCCGCCGCGTACGTTTCGTGGGAGAACTTTTGGAACAGCGTATGCGCGTGGGGCTTTCCCGCATGAAGCGCAATATTCAGGACAGAATGGCGATGGTTGACCCTGAAACCTCGCTTCCGGTTCAGTTCGTAAACCCGCGTCCATTCCAAGCCGCAATTCGTGAATTCTTCGCCACAGACCAACTCTCGCAGTTGGCGCAGCAATACAACACACTTGATGAAATAGAACACTTGAGAACGCTTTCAACGCTTGGGCGAGGAGGACTCACCTCCGAGCGCGCAGGGCTTGAAGTGCGCGACGTACACTCTTCGCACTACGGGCGCGTTTGCCCAATCCACACGCCGGAAGGAAAGAACATCGGACTCGTTCTCCACATGTCGCTCTACGCGCGACCGAATGAATTCGGAATCGTAGAGACCCCGTATGCAAAAGTGGAAAAAGGGCATATTACGAAAGAAATAAAATATTTGAACGCGCTTGAGGAAGAACAGTATGCAATCGCCCACGCTGCCACGTCGCGCAACGACAATGGCCTAATCACCGAGAAATTCGTTGAAGTCCGCAAGGCAGGGAACCCGACTCTCGTCTCGCGCGAGCGCGTTGATTTCATGGAAGTTGCCACGAACCAGCCATTCTCCGTCGCGACCGCACTCATTCCCTTTGTTGAAAATGACGATGCAAATCGCGCGCTCATGGGTTCAAACATGCAAAAGCAGGCGGTTCCGCTCGTCACTCCGCAAGCACCTCTTGTTGCAACCGGTGTGGAAGAAATGGCCGCGCGCGATTCCGGACGCCTTCTTACCGCCACAGAGCCCGGCGAAGTTACGTATGCGGATGCACGTCGCATTGATGTCAAAAATTCCGCAGGCAAAACGCACGAGCACAAGCTCGTCAACTTTTCCCGCACGAACGGGTTCACAACGTTCCACCAGCGCCCCACAGTGTCTGTTGGAGACCACGTGAAGAAAGGGACGATCCTCGCAGACACCTCCACTTCGGACGGGGGACAGCTCGCCATCGGGCAGAATGTGCGCGTGGCGTTCTTGCCGTGGTACGGCGCGAATTATGAAGATGCGATTGTTGTTTCGGAGCGGCTTGCGAAGGCGGCACGATTCACGTCCATACATATGGAAGAATTTGTGTGTGTTGTACGCGACACGAAACTGGGCCCAGAGGTGACGACACACGACATTCCGAACGTCAGTGAATTTAAATTGCGCAATCTGGACGAGGACGGTGTCGTGCGCATCGGAGCAGAAGTCCGGTCTGGTGATATTCTGGTCGGCAAAGTCACGCCTAAAGGCGAGACGCAGCTTACGCCGGAAGAGCGCCTGCTCCATGCAGTTTTTGGAGAAAAAGCGAAAGATGTGAAAGATACGTCCCTGCGGATGGAAGGAGGCAAGCGCGGGCGCGTTATCGGTGTCAAGGTATTTTCCCGCGAGACCGGAGACTCTTTGGAAAGCGGCGTCATTAAGCGCGTTCACGTTGAGGTCGCACAGCTCCGCACGATATCGGTGGGCGACAAGCTTGCGGGCCGTCACGGCAACAAGGGTGTCATCTCGCGCGTACTTCCGGAAGAGGACATGCCGTTCGACGAAGAGGGGAAACCCGTAGACATAATACTGACTCCTCTCGGCGTGCCATCGCGCATGAACTTGGGGCAAATCCTTGAGCTGCACCTGGGCCTTGCAGCCGAAACACTGGGTTATCAAGCGATTGTGCCGTCTTTTTCTGGTGCCACAGAAGAAGAAATTCGCGGTGAGTTGAAGAAAGCTGGACTTTCAGAAAGCGGAAAGCGCGTACTTTTCGATGGTCTCACGGGCGAGCCGTTCGCACAGCCGGTTTCTGTCGGAATAATGTACATTTTGAAACTGCACCACATGGTGGAAGACAAGATACACATGCGCTCCATCGGGCCGTACTCGCTTACAACGCAGCAGCCTCTCGGTGGAAAGGCGCAAAACGGCGGACAGCGCGTCGGGGAAATGGAAGTCTGGGCATTCTTGGGCTATGGCGCTGCGCACAGTTTGCGCGAAATTCTCACGATCAAGTCGGACGACATCCTGGGACGTTCTGCCGCGTTTGACGCGATTGTTTCCGGCAAACGCATTGAGGAGACGAACACACCGGCGACGTTCAATGTTCTCGTCCGTCACTTGCGCGGATTGGGCATTGATATGGAATTTATTGAAAATCAAGGAGCATAGCCAAGTTAATTATCAATTATCAATTTCTAATTATTAATCAATTTTCAAGGACTCAGTGTTCAATTGAAAATTAAAAATTATGCAACGCAAAAAGGACGTCATTCCCCAGAACTTCGATGCGGTCGCGATGAGGCTCGCCTCTCCAGAACGCATTCTTGAATGGTCGTTCGGCGAGATCACGAAACCGGAAACCATCAACTACCGCACCCAGCGCCCGGAAAAGAACGGCCTTTTTGACGAGCGCGTGTTCGGGCCAGAAAAGGATTACGAGTGTTACTGCGGAAAATACCGCGGCATCCGTTTTCGCGGGATAGTGTGTGAGAAATGCGGAGTGGAATTGACGCGCGCGGTCGTTCGCCGCGAGCGTATGGGGCACATCGACCTTGCGACTCCCGTTTCGCACATCTGGTTCCTTCGCGGAATCCCTTCCCGCATCGCCCTGCTTTTGGGGCTCTCCGCAGCGGAGGTGGAAAAAATCGTTTATTTTGCCGGATACATAATCACGCAAGTAACTGAAACCGAGCGCACCCGGCTGTTGAAAGACTTAGAGCAGGAATTCCAACAGAAAACCAAGTCGGCCGCGAACCCCGAGGAGAAAGCGCGTCTCAAGGATTTGGCGACAAAAGCAAAGAAAGACATTGAATCCGTCAAAGAAGGCGCTGTTTTGGATGAAGCGGCATACCACCTTTTTGCCGTGAAATACGGCGCGCTGTTCCGCGCGGCTATCGGCGCCGAGGCGCTCTACAATATATTGAAGCGCATTGATTTAGACACATTTGTAAAAAAGTCGCGAGAGAAATACGAAAAGTCGGGAGCCGCTGATAGGGACAAGCTGCGCAAACAGCTCGCACTCGGCGAGGCGCTTCGCAGAGCGGGGGTTAGGCCCGAATGGATGTTCATGACACGCCTTCCGGTAGTTCCCCCGGCACTCCGCCCGATGGTTGCGCTTGAAGGCGGACGCCACGCATCGTCCGATTTGAACGACCTCTATCGCCGCGTCATCAACAGAAACAATCGTCTGAAGCGCCTTCTTTCCATTCACGCTCCGGAAGTCATTTTGCGCAACGAGAAAAGAATACTGCAGGAAGCGGTTGACGCGCTTTTGGACAACTCAATGCGCCGAGGCGCCGGAGTCCTCGGCATTTTAGGCGGACGCCGAAGGGCCCTCAAATCTCTTGCTGATTATCTAAAGGGCAAACACGGATATCTCCGTCAGAATCTTCTCGGAAAACGCGTGGACTATTCGGGACGTTCAGTCATTGTCGTCGGCCCTGATTTGGCGCTTGACGAATGCGGATTGCCGAAGCATATGGTACTGGAATTGTTCCGCCCGTTCGTCATACAAGGTTTGCTTTCGCGCGAGCTTGCATACAACATTCGCGGCGCAGGGCGATTGATAGAAGATGAGGCCCCGGAAATCTGGCCCATTCTTGAAGAGGCGATACAGAATAAATACGTTCTCTTGAACCGAGCGCCGACGCTTCACCGCCAAAGCGTTCAGGCCTTTCGCCCAGTCTTGATTGAAGGGAATGCTATCCAAGTGCACCCGCTCGTCTGTCCCGCATACAACGCCGACTTTGACGGCGACGCTATGGCCGTGCACGTGCCGCTTTCGGAAGCTGCGCAAAAAGAAGCTCAAATGATTATGTCCGCGAACAAGAACGTCTTAAAGCCAGGGAGCGGCGATGTTGTCGTTGCATCCAAACTTCTGGACATCATTCTTGGATGTTACTGGATGACGAAGATTATTTCTGGCGCGAGCGGCGAGGGCAAAGCATTTCCTTCTACAAATGCGGCGATTACAGCGTTTGATTTCGGCGCAGTAGATTTGCGCGCGAAAGTCCGCGTACTGCCCAGTGAAAACAAGAAGTACGAGAACTTTGGAGGCAAAGTCTTTGAAACGTCTATCGGACGATTGCTTTTCAATTCCGTTCTACCGAGCGATTTTCCGTATCTCAATGAGGAAATTACGAACAAGCGCATGGGCGCTTTGGTACAGAACCTCGTTACGCACTACAAACTAGATGGGATTCCCGCGATTTTGGATAAAATTAAGGCATTCGGTTTCAGATACGCAACGTATGCCGGCATCACGTGGTCTATCTCGGACGTTGTCGTTCCGGAAATCAAAGAGAGACTCGTTCAAGCAGGGCGCGAGCAGGCTGCAAAGGAGCAAGAGAACTTCAACAACGGGCTTCTAACTGAAGACGAGCGTTACAGAATGACGGTCGGTATTTGGGGCAAGGTGGGAAACGACCTGCGCAAGCATGTTACAGCGGCTCTGGACCCGAACGGCCCCGTCTCTGACATGATAACCTCCGGCGCGCGCGGTTCCGTCGTACAACTCCACCAAATGGCCGGTATGAAAGGTCTAATCACGAACCCGCGCGGAGAAATCATTGAATTTCCGATTACGTCCTCCTTGAAAGAGGGGCTGACCCCGATTGAATATTTCATTTCAACGCACGGTGCGCGAAAAGGGCTTGCCGACACAGCATTAAACACCGCACGCGCGGGGTATCTCACTCGCCGTCTCTTTGATGTTGCGCACGATGTCGTTATACTTCTGAATGATTGCGGCACGAAGGAAGGAGTTACGATTTTGCGCCCCGGCAAAGAAAATATCGGCGGCTCGTTTTCTGACAGGCTGAACGGCCGTGTTGTGGCGCACGATATTGCCCTCGGAGAAAGAGTGCTCTTCAAACGCAACCACCTTTTGACTCGCGACGATGCGAAAATAGTTGAAGAAAGTAAAACGGAGGAAGTCACCGTTCGTTCTCCAATGACATGTACGGTGGCTCGCGGCGTTTGCCAGAAATGCTATGGGGTTGACCTGACGACCGGAGAAATGATTGATGTTGGAGAAGCTGTCGGCGTTGTTGCCGCGCAGGCAATCGGTGAGCCGGGAACCCAACTCACCATGCGTACGTTTCACACGGGAGGCGTCGCGACCGCCGGGGGCGATATCACGATGGGCCTGCCTCGCGTTGAAGAAATCTTTGAGTCGCGCACGCCGAAACTGCCCGCGACGCTCGCACGTGTTTCAGGAGTTGTCTCCGATATCTCAAAGGACGGCGATGAAACAGTAATAACCATAATACCGGAAACTGCATCCCAGAAGACCGGCAAGGCCGCGAAAAAGGAAACCGAGTATCGGATTCACCCTCTGCGCATCATTCTTGTCAAGAAAGGCGCGCATGTTGCGAAGGGAGATTTTCTCACCGATGGTTCTGCGGATTTGGAGGATGTGTTTGCGCTTGCCGGAAAAGAGCGTGCACAGGAATACATCATCAACGAAATCACGCGCATTTACGAATTGCAGGGAGTTTCCACAGCGCGCAAGCACTTGGAAATCATAGTCAAACAAATGTTCAGTCGCGTCTCCGTCGTTGCAAGCGGCGACACGGGAGTTTCGGCAGGCGACATCATTGCCGACTTTGAGTACGAGCGCATAAACAAGCGGCAGAAAGAAGCGGAGGGCGAGGGAGCCAAAGGCAAACAGTTGCTCCTCGGTATCACTGAAGTTTCTCTCACGCGCGCATCGTTCCTCTCCGCGATTTCATTTCAAAATACTCCGCGCAAGCTTGCCGAGGCGGCAGTTTCCGGCTCCGTTGACCGCCTCATCGGACTCAAGGAAAACGTCATCATCGGTCGCCTTATTCCTGCTGGCACCGGTTTCAAAGGAAGCAAGAAATACGCAATGATAGAAGAAATGGAGGCGCAATTCGCCGCAGAGGAAGCGGCAGTGGGTACCGATTCCCCCGCAAGCGATGCATAGGGACGCTTGGGGTATTGGGTGTTTTCAAACGGGAACATGGTGTAGAAATTCTAGTAACGATATTTTTTTCATAAAGTTTAAACATCCCAATACTTAGTTGTAGAACTAAGTATTGGGACGTGTGTTGCCTCCGATCCTTTTTCTTTTCTCAGAGAAAGGAGGCATAATGGAGCTCATGAGCGATACCGTACAACAAATCAAGGACAGGTTGAGTATTGTTGATGTAGTATCGCAATACGTGAAGCTTGAGCGCGCGGGGTTATCAATGCGCGCGCGGTGCCCGTTCCATAGCGAGCGGACGCCGTCATTCTATGTTTCTCCCGAGCGGGGGACATACCACTGCTTCGGGTGCAATGTCGGCGGGGATATTTTTTCATTTGTTGAACAAATTGAAGGATTGGATTTCAAGGGTGCGCTCAAAATTCTGGCGGAAAAAGCGGGCGTGCCTCTGGTGTACGAGAAAAAGGAAAAGACAGATTCCCGCGACCGTCTCTTTGAGCTTATGGAAACTGCAACAATATTCTACTGCTCGCATCTTACAGACTCCGCGAGCGCGTATCTGGAAAAGCGGGGAATACAAAAAGCCACGGCCCAATCATTCCGCGTCGGCCTTGCAGGCGAAGGGTGGGACGAACTCTTTAAATACTTGCGCGGGAAAGGTTACTCGGAAAAAGAAATTATTGACGCGGGCCTTGCAAAGCGCAACGAGCGCAGAAGCGTCACCGACAAATTCCGCAACAGAATAATGTTCCCCATTGCCGACAGTGCCGGCCGCATTGTCGGATTTTCCGGTCGGATTTTTTCCGCTTCGGGCGCGAGTGCACCGGCGGAGAAGCGCGAAGACGGTTTTGAACCGCCAAAATACATGAACTCTCCGGAAACGGAGCTGTACCATAAGTCCCGCATTCTCTATGGTTTTGACCGCGCCAAACAGGCGATACGGAAGCATAATTGCGCGGTTCTCGTTGAGGGCCAAGTGGATTTGGTGGCTTCACATCAGGCCGGATGGGGAAATACGGTCGCCGTATCCGGCACCGCGTTTACGACCGAGCACGCCGCTCTTATCCGCCGAATGACAGACAATCTGGTTATTGCGCTTGATGCCGACGAGGCGGGGATAAAAGCTGCGGGACACACCGCGCGGACGGCTATTGCTTCCGGCATCAATGTGAAGGTTGCACAACTTCCGACGGGACTTGACCCGGCCGATTTGATTCTCAAAAGTGGAACGGAGGCATGGCGCGAAGCCATTCGCAATGCGAAAGATATCATCGTGTTTCTTCTTGACGTGCTTCGCGAGCACGCTCCAGAGCAGGATAAATTCCGCAGAAATGTGGAGGCGGTCGTCTTGCCGTTCATCGCAGACGTTCAGAGTCCAATTGCAAAGGAGCAATATATCCGCACGGTTGCCGGCCAGCTCGGAGTGGGGGAAGGGGCAGTTGCCGAGGCCGTGGCAACATTACCGCGCACGCGAGAGGGGAATGAAACATCGCCGAGCTCGTATATTGCAAAAAATGACGGTGCGGCGAAATCTGCTTCTTACAACCGGCCTGAAACCGTTAGCAATGGACGGGCGTTGCAAGCATTCTCGCTTTTGCTGTGGCAGGAGTCGCTTTCTAAGCCGGAGTTGGATTTGAAGTTGTTTGCATCAGAACTTGAGCAGGCTATTGGCGCGGACTCCTTATCAATGTTGCGGAATTTGCCAAAGAAAGAACTTGAAAGTTTGAGATTTTCAGCAGAATCTGTCCATGGCAAAAGCTCGGTCCTAAAACGAGAAGCCGAGGCAATTCTCGCGGCTCTCGCGCGCGACCAACTTTCAGCTCGGCTTGCCGAAGCCACGGCACATCTCAAAAGGGCAGAATTTGCGGGTGACGACGCGGAGATAGAGAAGGCAATAACTGTGTGTAAGCTGTTGACAACCCTGTTGACAACTCAAATTGCGAAATCGCCCAGATAATTGTATTATCTTGCGATGAGCGCCGCGCGAGCGGCGTTTGTCTGCTTTTGATTAAGAAGCGGGAGACGCACAATCAAAGAGCGAATTTTTTTCGCTCCCGATATCGCTATCTCAAACAGAACCATTGTATGGCAAAAAAGAAAAAAAGCAAAATTATCCGCCAAAGGCGGACCCGCCTCCGGCGAGAAAAAGCGAAGAAGCGCCCCACGCGCCGGAGGGCAAAGCGCGCGCGCAAGAAACACGTCGCTAAAAAGAAAACCGCGGCAAAAAAAGTCCGGAAAATTAAACGCGTTCCTGCTCGCAAGGTTAAAATTACCAAAGCCACTTCAGGGCGCGTCAGGGGGAAAGCACAGTCGGGGAAAGCAAAGGGAAAAGACCAGACAAAAGTTGAAGCTTTGATTACGCTTGGGCGCGAGCGCGGATACATTACCTACGACGAAATTTTGCGCGAGTTCCCGACGATAGAAGACAACGTGATTTTGTTGGAAGATATTTACGACCGGTTCAGCGTTGCGGGAATAGACGTGCTTGAGGGCGGGGGAATGTTGGAAGACAATTCCGCGGCACTCGTGTTGGAACGCAAAAAACTTCAAAACAGGCGTGCGGACAGCGGATATGACTCCGTGCAGATGTATTTGCGCGAAATCGGCCAGTATCCGCTTATCAACGGAGACCAGGAAAAAGAACTGGCCAAGCGGATTTTGCAGAACGACGACGAAGCCCGCAATATTCTCGCGCGTTCCAACCTGCGCCTCGTGGTTTCCATAGCTAAAAAGTATGTCAATCGTTCGCCCGACCTTACGCTCCTTGACCTCATTCAAGAGGGCAATTTGGGGCTTTTTAAGGCAGTGGACAAATTTGACTACACGAAAGGATACAAATTCTCAACCTACGCCACGTGGTGGATTCGGCAGGCAATTACGCGCGCGCTTGCCGACCAATCGCGCACCATACGTATTCCCGTGCACATGGTGGAAACCATCGCGAAATACAAGCAGAAAGTGCGCGAACTCTCCCAGCACTTGGGGCGCGACCCGCTTCCGGAGGAAATTGCCGAGGAAATGGGTATTGAGGTAGAAAAAATATATGTGATACAAAAAATCAATCAAGACACTGTTTCTCTTGAAAGCCCAGTTGGTGAAGACGACGACGAGCGCTCAACTTTAGGAAGCTTTATTGCAGACGAAACGATTGCATCGCCCGACCAAGACGCTTCGCGCAGGATTCTTTCCGAGCAGATGGAAGGAATTTTAGATGAACTCTCACCGAAGGAAAGAAAGATTTTGGAAATGCGAAATGGTTTGACCGATGAGGGTATTTGCTACACGTTGGAAGAAGTGGGAAGAGAGTTCGGCGTCACACGCGAACGCATCCGCCAGATTGAGGCGAAGGCGCTGGAGAGGATACGACTGCACGACCGCGCGAAACAGTTGAGGAGTTACTAACAAATAGCCAGTAGTTAATAACATGTAGTGCGCAGAAAAAGGTCAAGACAAAATCGTTTATTTTAAGCTGTACCATTCGTTGACAGGGGTCAACGAATGGTACAGCTTACCTTGTGTGGAGCCCGACCCCGTTCATCGGGTTCCGGATTAGATTGCGAGGGGGTATAAAATAAAGCGAGCCGGAGTCCTCCAGAGTCCGGCCGCTGGTTTTACGGACGTGTCGCTTACGAAGCGCGCTCTTCCGAGCGCACTATGGCCGCAAGCCGCTCGGGAGTGATGCAGAAGTCAAGCATCATCCGCGCGGCCTCCGCAATTGCGATTACGGCAAGGATGCTTTCGCGCCCTCTCCAAACCGCCACGTCCAACAGGACGTTGAGAATGTTTCTGGTATTGGGCGGGACCACGCCACCCCCCGCCTCCCAAAGCCATACCTCCCTTCTTAACACGCTGGCTACCGACCGGCGTGTCTTTTCGTCCGAGAAGTACTCCATGTACTTCCGGACCGTCGGGCACCTCCTCTTCTCCATCACTTTCTCCTAAATCCGGTACGGGATACCGGGCTGATTGCGATGATATACCCCTTAGCACTTCTTGCAAGAAGTGCTAAGGGGTATATCTCTGAATTGGGTTTGTCCAAAAGTAAACAACCTGGGCTCCTCCATGTCCCAGGTTGTTAAGGTTAAGTGCCGACACTGTCCACGCTCCATATAACAATTTGTTTCCCCGTGGTCGTATCGGCTTCTATGATATATGCCAACCTTCTTCCACGGTGGTCATATATCGCGAAGTAGTACTTCTCAGGTTTTGACGGGTCGAAACTCACCTTGCAGACTCTTGGATAGGCGGCCACCACGTGTCTCTCGGCAACAAATCCCGCTTTATCCATCCAGCAAGTTCCCTCCGCCATGTCTTCCACGGGAAGTTCGTTTTCATCGTAAGCACCTGCCTGTGCAAACCACGCGAGGCAGAACAAAAAAACGAGCAGGAGAAGCAGTACGGTCTGCGTCTGACCCCTGCGCTCCCAGACCAAATGACCCTTCACGTTAGTGCTCCTTATCGGTTACCGACTACGCACGATGATATACTCGCCACATGAGAAAGGCAAAGGGTTCGCCAAAAAGGTTAGAATTGCCTATAAAATATTGGAGTCATTCGTCTTTGATGGCGTTTTTGCGCAATCCGCTTGCTTGGTATAAACGATACGTCTTGAAGATATACGACACGCCTACCAGCCCATCAGCTATCATCGGGCGGGCTTGCCACGTCGCTCTCCAGCATTTTTATTCCAGGATAGGGAAGGATGGCGCGATAGCTCTAGGTCTTGAATATCTCCGCAGTGTGCCGGATTTTGAAATCAATTTTAGGAAAGCAACATCACGTACCGCCCAAAAGAAGAAACGTATCGCGATGGAGAAAGAATATGGGCAGGCAATAGGCTACTACCTAGCGCGACCGCCCCAACACAAAGTGCTCGGCGTGGAAATTATCGCAATGGCGGAAGTGGAAGGGCTCGCGCTCCCGATAAAAGCCATTTCCGACCTAGTGGTGAAATCGCAAATCGACAAAAGAGCGGTTGATATCGTTGACCACAAGTTTGTGGACGCTTTTAGCCCTGACCGCGCGCGAAAGACGCTTTTTGTGATGCAAGCTATCTTCAACTACTACACGGTCAGGCAGAAATACGGAAAACCAGTGAGGCGCTTTATCGTGCATGAATGCAGAAAGAAGAAAAACGCCGATGGCTCGTCTCAAATGCGGAGGTATATTATTGACTTTTCCAAGTGCAAAGATGACTTCGCGGTCTTTCACCGGCTCATCAATGATGCGACGGCAGAGATATCGCGGGAGCGGCTGTATCTTCCGAATCCCTCCGACATGTTTGAGGGTGAAAACTCCTTTGACATCTACCGTCTCGGTCTTTTGGAGGAATAAGGTTACCAGCCATGCAAAGCGCGAAGGACACCAATTGTACATATGTACAATTGGTGTCCTTCTTTCAGAGAACGAGGATTAGTGGACGAGTAATCCCGCTTACTTCAGTTGTGCGTCAATTGCCGCTTTGAAAGCCGAGGGGTCTGCGGCTCCGGCAATCAGTTTGGTTCCGATGATGAACCCCGGCGTTCCCTGAATTCCGAACGACGCGCCCTCCGCTCTGTCGGCCTCAATGCTCTTTGTATAGGCATCCGTCTTCTTTACAACGAGCGCCTTTACCGTGCCCCCATCCATGCCAGAAATTTCATTGGTCAGTTTTACGAGGGACTCTTCATTGCCGAACCCTCCGTTCTCTTCATCCTGCGACAACATAAGAGCTCTCCTCCATTCGTAAAATTTGTCTGGATACAACTCCCACACGGCGTGCTCATACAGAGCGGCTGTTGTGGAATCCGGGCCGAGGAACGGATAGTCCTTAAAGACGATTTTCAGTTTGCCGGTATCAACATAATCCCGTATCAGCTCGGGAATTGCGGGAGTCAAAGGAATTTGCGGAACTCCGCCGACTTCCACTGCCTTGCAGAACGGACACTGGTGGTCGGACCAGTACGCTAGCACAACTGGTGCGTTCGGGTTTCCGATATACGGGTCGCCGGCTGTTTTTACGTCCTTAATGTTGACGGATGCTTGTGCAGATTGAGTCCCAGCACCGGCATTTACAGGCGCACGGCCGATAGAAGCAAAATAAACAGCTCCCGCAACGAGAGCCCCGGCGATGATAATGGCTAAAGGAATCGAAAGTTTCTGAATAGCATCCATGATAAAAATGTTACTTGTAATTTAGTGAGTATAGCACAGCAAATAGACAAGGGTTGAATTCAAGGTGAGACCTTAAAGAGCCACTCCCAGGGTCTCACCTTGGACACCGCTATTTTCTATTGCATGTCTATCTGCTTCTCATCTTCAGCCCCGACGTAAAGTCGGGGTCCCGACCGAAGCGTCGGGATTTCGTGAAATTACTACCTGCTGCGGACCTTCAACTTAGTCTGTCGTTTCTTATTGATTTTTGGCAGGCGGAGCATAAGAATGCCGTGTTTCTCGGTCGCCTCGGCCAAGTCAACGTCAACTTCCTCCGGCAAAAGTATCGTGCGCGAGAAAGAACCCCAGTAGAGTTCTTGCTGAAAGTAATTTTCCTCGTCCACTTCGCGTTCATCCTCGCGGGAACCGCTTATCGTCAGCATCTCGCGCGTGAGCGAGATATCTATTGAAGTCGGCTGCACTCCCGCAACGAGAGCTTTTATCACGATTGCGTCCGGCGTTTGGTATACATCCACGGCAAGTTCTCCGCCCGGTTCCCCGGATGCGTTCTCGCTGCCCTCAATGTGCGCGTGGCGCTCCGCGCCTGTGCCCTCAAACACAGGACGCTTCGTTTCTTGATCGTCCATGTAATCGTCATACTCTCCGGCGGAGCCGGTAAGACGGGCGAAGAACGAAGGTTTAGCCATGTTAGATTTTGTTAATTAATAATTATAATTTTGAAGGTTTGAAAATGCGCGGATGAATTCGTTTGATGTATTCTAACACGGCCAAAAGCACAACAAGCCCAATCCACACATACCCGAAGGTCCGCAAAAGGTGCTCCTCCAGTGTATTAAGTATGAGGTAATTGAACGTTCCATGCAAAACGGACGCAAGGATAACTCCGACGACCGCATACGCGAATTTCGTAGCCCGTGACTTGTAAAACGAAAGTCCGAGTGCCACGCCGATGACGGCCGAAGAAAGCACGTGGAGAAGCGTTGCTCCGATAAAGCGCAGGTTACCCGTCATGACGGTCTGTACAATAGAGTCTCCAGAAATCGGGCTCAAGAGAAAGAGTGCGTTTTCTGCGGCGGCAAAGCCGAGCGCTACCGCGACCATATATATCACGGGGTCTATCGGCTCGTCGTCTTCGCGGCGCTTGAGAACGGTAAAGCGCGCCGCAAGATATTTCACAAGTTCCTCTATTGCCGGCCACGCCGTGAATGTAGCGACAGAACTGGCAAGAAAAGTGGCGGCGTATTTTTCAAGCGGGATGGCAACGGCGACAGCCGTCATGCCCGCGAGAAATGCCAGAGCGATGAGGCGGCGCGGTTCCGGATGTGCGGAATCCTCGCGCCGCCAGAACCAAAGCCAAGCGAGGGCGGGCAGAATTCCGCCTGCAAGCGCCGCGATGGCTGGGGTTATTTCAAACATGTGGCCATTTTGCAACCATCAGTAGATTTTGTTCCCGGTTGGGTAATTGTTGCCAAATCGCCTCCGTTACAAACGGCATGAAGGGGTGGAGGAGCCGCAAAGAAGTATCGAGTATTGTATATAGAGTATAGCGGCGAGACTTGGCGGTTGAACCGCCAAGTTTAAGGATAGTTTTGCTTTCTTCAATTATCTCGTCGGCAAAACGATGCCAGACGAAGTGATAGATAGCATCGGCGGCAAGATCTAGGCGGAAATTATCTATATTTTCAGAAACTGTTTTAGCGATTTCTCGAGTTTCCTCGATGAGTTGGGCATCTTTCTGCGTATATTCTGCGCCAGGTCTACGTTTTGCCGATGGAGTTGACATCGGCACATGTAGACGGTCTGCGTCAGATTCGAGTACGAATCTGGATATGTTCCATATCTTATTCGCAAAATGCTTGTATCCGCGCACGCGGTCTTCGGAAAGCTTTACGTCGTTGCCCGGGGACGCGCCGACAACAAGGCTCAATCGCGCGGCGTCGGCCCCGTATTTTTCAATCATCGTTAAGGGGTCAATGACATTGCCGAGGGATTTTGACATCTTGCGCCCCTGCGCGTCGCGCACGAGCCCGTGCAGATACACGTTGCGGAAGGGAACTGTGCCGAGGCAAAAGCCAGTCATCAGTATCATGCGCGCCACCCAGAAAAATAGAATGTCGTAACCGGTTTCAAGGACGGATGTCGGATGATACACCTGCATGTCCGGTGTTTTGTTAGGCCAACCTAACGTGGAAAATGTCCAGAGGCCGGACGAAAACCATGTGTCCAGCGTGTCTTGGTCTTGTTCAAACAAATCGTTGCCGCATTTTGGGCAGGGGGTTTGTGGCACATCAAGTGTTTGCACCTCGGCGTTCGCGGCGACACGCGGTATTTTTGCCTCTTCAAATGTGAGATTCTTTATACGCTTGAGAAGCCAGCGAATGGCACCGCCATGACTTACGATGACTATATTTTTGTGCCCGTGATTTATCCTGTGTTTGGAGAATGTTTCAGATACCCGCTCTTCCAATTCGCGCGTAGTTTCCATGTTGCCCGCCGTTTTGTCGTCATAATCCTTGAACGGGCTAAAGCGTTTCTCCTGCTCCTCATACGTTAAGCCTTCACCGTCTCCCATGAATCGTTCTCGGAATGCTGCATCAAAGATTATCTCGGCTCCCGTCGCTTTAGAAATTATTTCTGCCGTTTGTTTGCACCGGCCCAGATCGGAACTGATGATGAGCTCAATACCCTGATGCCGCAGCTGTTCACCAGCCGCTTTGGCCTGAACGATGCCCCGCTCTGTGAGCGCGCTATCTTTATGTCCTTGCGTAACCCTCTTCACATTTTCTTCTGTTTCTCCGTGTCTGACGAGAAACCACTTGTTTTTTACCTCCGCATCCACCGCCTCGTGTTTGCAACCCAAGCAGTACCAGACGGGAATTCGGTGTCCGTACCATATTTGCCGCGAGATGCACCAGTCGCGCAGGTTATCTATCCAGTTGTAATACACCCGTTTAAAGCGGTCTGGCGCGATTTTAATCGCGCCAGAATCCACCGCGCGACGCATGAGTTCTTTGAGCGATGTTTCCGAGCAGGAGGCGATTCCGGGGATTTCCGAGTGCGGTATCTTAAACTTCTTGTTGACGTCTACAAACCACTGAAGTTTGATTTGCGGCTCTATCGTTTCTCCGCCGCGGCTGTTGGTCGCCACGTTGTGCACGTAACCCTCTTCGGTTTTTACGAGGAGTCCTTTCGCGCGCAATTTCTCCACGACCATGGGGCGAGCCTTTTTGATGTGTTGCCCCGCAAATTCGCCCGCGATGGGGAGAAGAATTCCGCGCTCATTGATTATATGCTCCATATCAAGCTTGTGCCTCTCTGCGATTTCAAAGTCTATTGCCGAATGTGCGGGGGTAATCGTCATCACGCCGGAGCCGAACGACATGTCAGCCGCTTCATCCTTGACGATTGTTGCGGTTATCTTGCCGTTTATCCACTCCACTTCCAACTTCTGCCCGTCTTTGTATTCATTGTATCGCGCATCGTCCGGATGCATCACGATGTATTTATCGCCGAATTTTGTTTCCGGCCGGACGGTGCCGATGGTAAACGGGCCGTATTTGAAATAGTAAAAGGGGTCTTTTTGCTCCACATATTCAATCTCATCGTCGGAAACGGTGGTCTGCATTTTCGGGTCCCAATTCACTATCCTGTTGCCGCGGTAAATGAGACCGGCATCATACATATTTTTGAAAGCGGTGCGCACAGCCAGATTTCGCGCCTCGTCTAAGGTGTAGGCCTCGCGGCTCCAGTCTACGGATGCGCCCATGGCGCGCACTTGCCCCACAATCGTGTCGTGGCTTGCCTGCGCGAATTCCTCAACCCGTTTCAGGAACTCATCGCGCCCGAGGTCGTGCCGCGTTTTCTTTTCGGTTTTGAGCAAATCTTTTTCTACAACCGATTGTGTCGCAATTGCCGCATGGTCGGTGCCCGGAAGCCACAAAGTCTTCTTTCCGCGCATTCTTTGGTAGCGGATTAAGATATCCTGAATCGCGAGCATCGCCGCGTGCCCCATGTGAAGCGTCCCAGTGACGTTGGGAGGAGGCAATACGATAGAATATGATTCGGCATCCGGTGCAGTCACGCCTTTTTCCACGCAAACATCAGGGTTTGCAAAACCCGATTCTTCCCAGAGCTCTAAAATTCTCGGCTCGTTCTCTTTGGAACTATAGGGCTTGAGAAACGGTTCAGGGACATTTCTTGGAGATTCCATCGTGCCACTTTATCACAAATTAGGCACTTTTTCCGAGGCGTAGATTGCCATTTGCTCGTAATTCGGCGGGGTTGGCAAACTCTTTTTTTGCCGCGCGGAAGTACCCCGCGAGCGCAATCATGAGCGCATTATCCGTCGCAAATTCTGGTGGAGAAACCAGAGGAGGGGGCAGCCCCGCCTCTTCCAAAGTTTTTGAGAGGCAGAGACGGATATGCGTATTTGCCGAAACCCCGCCGCCGACTACTACAGTTTGCACGGCATACTCGTCAACAGCTTTCATGGTTTTCCCAACAAGCACGTCTGTAACCGCCTCTTCAAATTCTCTCGCAATAGTCAACCTCACCTCCTCCGTCAGCGGAGAATTAGCTTCCACTATTCTTAACACTGCCGTTTTCAACCCCGCAAAAGAGAAATCTAAGGTGTCGTCATGGATCATCGGCCTCGGCAACTGAAACGCAGATTTACGCAGATTAGACGCAGATTTGCGCAGATTTTTATCTGCATTCATCCGCGATATTTCCGCTAGTGCGGAAATGTGGGGTCCGCCGGGATAGGGAAGCCCAAGCAAACGTGCGACCTTGTCAAACGCCTCGCCAACGGCATCATCGCGAGTCGCACCAAGTATTCGGTAATCTTGGAATTTTTTAGAAAGAACCAATTCCGTGTGCCCGCCGGAAATCAAAAGTGAAAGAATAGGAAACTGTATTTCTTGTATTGAGCCTTTTTGCAAATTGCAAATTGCAAATTGAAAATTATCGTCGTATCGCATCAGCGATACGACGATGTGTCCTTCCATGTGGTTGACGGCGACCAGCCGGATATTCCACACGAGTGACAATGCGCGCGCGAAATTGATGCCGACCCACAGGGCGGGTTCAAGGCCGGGGCCGACCGTAACCGCGATTGCATCTATTTCGGGTTTTGCGCATTTTTCAAGAAAGGGAATAAGTCGCTCGCAAAGTTCTGGCTCTCGCGCGAGAATATTTCGCAACTTATTAGAGTGGTGCGATATATCGCTGTACCTATCCGGATGCAGGCCCGCTTCATTGAGCGTCCGTTCAAGCAATGGAACAAGGTTTCGGCTATGCTCCCGTTTGGCGAGATTGGGGAACACGCCGCCATACTGCGCGTGTACTGCGATTTGAGAAATGAGGGAATTTCCGAGTACCTGAAAACGAAAATCACTGCCGAAATCTCCCTGTGCGTCAATCAAACAGACCGCCGTTTCATCACAACTAGTTTCTATGCCTAAAATACGCATGAAACGAGCATAGCCCAAAGGGTTCCCGTGCGCTAGGATTGCTAAATGAGTGATGTGATGAAACGAAAATACGCCACCACCGGCCAAGTTTTGCGCACGTACTACCGGAGTGTAATAAAGTACCCGCTTTTCATCTCTCTGGTGTTTGTGGGGGTCATCGGCCTGCAAGTAGCCGACCTTGCCGCTCCGTGGTTTTTGAAGGAATTCTTCAATCTCTTGGCGTCGCAGACGCCTGATGCCGCAATGGTTAGCCAGCTTCTTAGCATTATCGTAATAGTGGCGCTTATATGGCTCGCGAGTTGGGCGATGCGCAGGCTTCAAGATTTCAGCAACATTGCTTTGGAGTCGCGCGTGATGACAGATCTGTTTTCCAATGCTTTTGAGTATCTGATCGGACACTCATACAATTTTTTCACCTCCAATTTTGCCGGCTCTCTCACGCATCGCGTGAGCAAATTCGCGCGCGCGTTTGAGGTCATGTTTGATGCCGTCGTCATTCAATTTTTTCCGACTTTTTTGTTCGTGTGCGGGGCGGTGACCGTCCTTTACATACGCAACCATACGCTCGGGATTGCACTCGGCGTGTGGTCTGTCCTTTTCATGACCTTCCAGATATACGTCGCCAAGCTTCGCCAGCCGGTGCGCGCCGCGCGCGCGGAGGCTGACACGCGAATCACCGGCGCGCTCGCCGACTCCATTTCAAATCATCCGACCATAATGCTTTTCTCCGGCGCTCGACATGAGCTCGGTCTTTTTAACGCGGTTGTAAATGTGTGGCGCAAGGCGACTCTCCGATCATGGATTACCGATAACTTGATATGGTCCGGCATCGGATTCTTCATGATAGCGATTGAGGTCGGATTGCTCTGGGGCGCTACGATTTATTGGGGAAGAGGGCTGCTTTCTATCGGAGATTTCGTGCTCATTCAGGCGTATCTCATGACGACGTTTGACCGGCTCGTGAGCATCAATCGCGAACTGCGCCGCTTCTATGATGCGCTCGCCGACTCCAGCGAAATGGTCTACATTCTTGAGCAAAGACATGACGTGTGGGATATTCCGGGCGCACGACCTGTGAAAGTTACAAAAGGCGAAATCGCTTTCAAGAATATCAACTTTTCTTTCAGCGCCGACAAGTCGCTTCTCGCAGGACTCAACATGCGTATCGATTCAAAGGAAAAAGTCGGACTCGTCGGGCCCTCGGGCGCGGGCAAATCCACAATCACCAAACTTCTCCTGCGGATGTTTGATGTTAAGGGTGGAAGTATTTCCATTGACGGACAGGATATAGCGAAAATTACGCAGGACAGCTTGCGAGAGGCGATAGCTTTTGTTCCGCAAGAACCCGTTTTGTTCCACCGGAGTCTTTTAGAAAATATCCGCTATGGGCGCCGTGACGCGACAGATGAAGAGGTAATTGAAGCGGCAAAAAAAGCTCATTGCCACGAATTTATTTTAGGATTGCCGGAACAGTACGGAAGCTTCGTGGGGGAGAGGGGCGTCAAACTCTCCGGCGGCGAGCGCCAGCGCGTTGCGATTGCGCGCGCGATTCTCAAAAACGCGCCGATACTGCTCTTGGACGAAGCGACATCAAGTTTAGATTCCGAATCGGAGGCGCTTATTCAAGATGCCCTTGAAACATTGATGAAAGATAAGACTGTGATTGTAATAGCGCATCGGCTTTCCACCATAATGAAAATGGACAGGATAATCGTTTTAGAGAAAGGAAACGTGGTCGCCGAAGGCACGCATCAAGAACTGTTGGAAGACAAGGGTCTGTATCAAAAACTGTGGAAAATACAGGCCGGAGGTTTCAGGGACGAACCGCCGCCGGAAGAAGTGGACATAGACGAACTGGAATCGGAGGAAGAAGACAAGGAAAAGGAACCCCCGGTAGTTCCGAAGATGAAGTGAGTGAACTTGACCATGAACAAGGGTCAAAAATCTGCACGGAAGAAGATTGTCTTAGTCTGCGTATTAAAAAATAGACGCGACCTCCGCATACTACTGAAGGAAAATTGGTACAGAATTCCGGTTGCATATTTGCCTCGGCGGAAGTTCACGCATCTCGCGTTTTACCAGCCGGCATCGTTTGGAAGGTTCGGCAAGCGCATTCAATATTATGCGCGGGTGAAAAATAGAACCGTGGCAAAGAGAATAGACCTGTTACCGAAAGAGAAAAATCATCCCCGCGCACACGATGATTATTTGCGAATTGGAATGGCGTGGGTCAAAAAACTCGAACAGCCGATAAAAAACATAATTCCCCGCAGAGTTTCTTTCGGGTTTACGAGTTTAAAATCATTGTTGAAAGCGGGAGATATTTTAGAGCTGTACGGCATTTCTCCCACGGAGCAAATTGTAAACAGGGGATTACAGCGACTCGGTATCAAAACAAGAGGGGAATTTAACATATCCGAGGAGGGCAAGCGCTACCGTCTTGATTTAGCGGTCTTCTGCCGTAACGGGCGCATTGCCATTGAATGCGACAACCTCAAAGCGCATTCCGGAGTACAGATAGCTAAAGACAAAATAAAAGATGCGTTTCTGAAACGAAACGGCTGGCACGTCATCCGGCTCACAGAACGGGATATTACTCAAAGACTTGATTACTGCCTCGGACTGATTGTGAAAGCAGTTGAAAAGCTCGGCGGTCAAATTGATTTCAGTAAAGCCAAATCCGAAGGTTTTCTTGGTGCGCGCTAAGGGAATCGAACCCCCGACCCTTGTCACGTCAAGACAATGCTCTACCACTGAGCTAAGCGCGCTCTGCTTCGTTTCGGTTTCTACCGGAGCTACGAAGGGCAAAAGCAAATATAGCAGAAACAGCGGATGTTCGGTAGGATTGCTATATGGAGATGTTGAATCTAAAAAAGCATGGCATAAATGCGTGCGTAAAAAGTTCCGTTAAGGAATTACGGGCGGATGGCGTTATTTTGTATCCGACAGACACCCTCTATGGGCTTGGGGCGGATGCGCTTTCGGATAAGGCGGTTAGTAAGGTGTATGCAACAAAAGGACGCGATGAGCAAAAGCCGATTCATGCGATTGTCGCGGATATAAAAATGATGGAAAAATACGCGGATGTGCCTGATATGGCGCGCATGCTCGCGAAAGAATTCTTGCCCGGACCGCTCACTTTGATACTGAAGAAAAAAGCAGGCGTAAAAACAGGTATCGCGAAAGGAGTTTCCAAAATCGGCTTCCGTGTTCCCGATAACAAATTCTGCCTCGCGCTTGCAAAGAAATTCGGAAAACCAATCACAACCACAAGCGCAAATAAAAGCGGTCGCAAAACGGAGCGCACGGTAAAAGCGATTCTGAAACAACTCGGCGTTAATAATTCTTATGCTAGTGTTTTGCCCGCCTGCGCCGAGGCTTCGGGGGGTAGACAAAACGTTAGAATGAGAAATATAGACCTTGCCGTTGATGCGGGAGAACTGCCGGAGCGGCAGCCGTCAACAGTAGTTGATTTGTCCGGAAAAGAGCCGATTATATTGAGGGAAGGGGCGATACCTGCGGCTGATATTTGGAACGCAGTAAGAGCTGAAGAGTAGGGATTTGCGGCCACGCGCCTATTTTCGGGGTTGTTTGACTCTAGCGCCAGATTGTCTACACTCTAGGCATAGCAACGCCTTATATGAGCATCAACATGAACAACGGGGGAAATCAGACAGTAGCTATTTTGGCGGTTCTTGTCCTCGTTGTTTTTGCGTGGGATTTGGGGCGCAGGCAGGCGCTGAATACGTTGCTGGTGGGCGATGCCTACCCCACTGGTTCCGAGGTGCCTGAAGGCGGATATTCACCCGATGATTCAGACGGATTGAATGGCAAGGGCACTAGTAAGATTGGCAAGACTTTCTTCATTGTCTCAACCGGAGAGTCTGTGAAAGTAAAAGACCAGCCGGCAGGGATGGATGTGAAGGTTTCCTCGCTCTCGCTTTCTGAAACGGGATGGGTTGGCATCCGCGATGGCGATGGCCGCATCCTTGGCGCTGGCAGATTTGACGCTGGAAGTTTTGAGAATGTCGCGGTGCCCCTCTTGCGTGCGACGGTCGCGGGCGAATCGTATCAAGTTCTTTTGTACGTAGACGATGGCGACAGGGAATTTGACCTTCATAAAGACATTCTCATATCCGGCCCTAACGGCGGCGTTGCCGGCACGAATTTCAGGGCTTTGTAATCTGTACAAGATTGATTTTCACCGGTCTCTTGTTTGCGCACCCTCTTTCCTCAATCGCCTGATTTTCATTTTTGTTCCGCGGTTGTAGCCACCCGGCTCTCCATCACTGCGGATAACACGGTGACACGGAATGCGCGGGTCGTAATTTTTATTCAGGATATTTCCGACGGCGCGGCAAGCCCTCACGTTTCCCGCGCGCGCAGCAACTTCTTTATAGGACAAAGTACTTCCTTTGGGTATCTTGGAAACTACCGCAAGGACTTTTTGTTTGAACGTTTTCATAATGATTCTCCATATTCTTACTATCGGCTAATTCGCGCGAATTAGCCGATAAGGAAATGGAGGCAGATGCGGAGCGCTTACCAGTCCTATTTTCGGATTCTCATAATTCATAATTCCTACTTCTTAACTTTAGTATTGGATTTTGCACTGTCCGCCGCGCGCCAGAAATACCATGATGCGAGGGAGGCATGCGCGCGCCACGGTGCCGCGAGTTTCTCCATTTTCGCACGGTCGGGGAGAGATTTTAGGCCATAGACTATTTGAAAACCCTTGCGGATGCCGAGGTCGCCTGTGGGCAATACGTCCCGGCGTTTCAGCGTAAATATGAGAAACATGTGCACGGTCCATACGCCGATGCCTTTTACCTGCGTGAGGTGCTCTACGATTTCCTCGTTTGTCATTTGGTTGAGAGAGTGATGCCTAATGGTTCCGTCGGAGAATTTCAGAGCGAGGTCTTTGATGTAAGAAGCTTTTTGTGCGGAAAGGCCCGCCGCGCGCATTTTTCCGACCGGCGTTTTTCGCACGGCTAGGGGTGTGGGGAACTCGCCCTTTGGAAACAATGCGACAAAGCGCGCGAGTATCGTCGCAGCGGCCGCGCCGGAAACCTGCTGATAGATGATAGAACGACAGATCGATTGGAATGCATTGCCTCTTTCGAAATTATTCCATTTGAAATCTGGAGTCCCGTGCTTTTGTATAAGTCGCGCGAAGCGCTTGTCGCGCTTCAATACCGCGATTGATTTTGAAACTCTCAAGTGAACGCCATTATTTATATAGTAAATAGAGAAGAGCCTTTGCAATGTGGAGCCGACATTCGGCCTGGTCAAAGACTACGGATTGTTTGCCGTCTATGACTTCCGCCGCAACCTCGTCTCCTCGATGCGCCGGCAGGCAGTGCATGAAAATCGCATCACTCTTTGCGCGCTGCATTATCTCCGGAGTAACCCGATAGGCCTCGAAATCAGCCGTGCGCTTTTTGCTCTCGGCTTCATCACCCATGGAAACGAACGTATCAGTGTAAATAACATCAGCTCCCGCTGCAGTTTTCTTCGGGTCAGCGGTAAATTCCAACTTTGAACCGGTTTTTGTCGCGATATTTTTTGCGATGTCACGAAACTTTTTTGGCATCTCGTAGCCTGCGGGGCTTGCGATTGAAAAATCCATTCCCATAACGGCGCAGATATCCATGAGCGATGTCGCTACGTTGTTGCCGTCTCCGATGAATGCGGCCTTGAGCCCCGCGGTCTTTCCCTTGTGCCACTCTATAGTCATAAGGTCTGCGAGGGCCTGCGTGGGGTGATGCTCGTCGCAGAGTAGATTTATCACAGGGTTCTTGGAGTATCCGGCGATATCGGTGAGCGATTTATGGCTGTTCACACGCGCGGCAATCCCGTGCGCGAGGCGGTCAAGGTTCTGCGTGATGTCGCCGATGCTCTCGCGGCTCGTGTCGCTTTTTGCCCTATACAATATATTGTCTCCGGCGAGGAAGACGGGGTGCCCGCCCAGATAGCTCACGGCCGCTTCAAACGCGACTCGTGTGCGCAGGGAATTCTTCTCAAAGATGAGCGCGATGGATTTCCCCTCCAGAACCTGGTCGCGCGCCTTCGGCGCGCCCCTGTATTCCTTAAATTTGAAGGCCTCAAACAAGATTCTCTCAATGTTCTGGCGGCTCAACTGCGGAATCGTAAGTATGTCCTTAGGAAGCTTCATGGTATTTACATCATCCTATCAGCCATATAATACTGGTCAACGCCGAGCCATTGCCGTTCCAAACTGCTTCACACATCCTTACATTCTCAAGTATGTAAGGATGTGTTCCAAAACGGTCAGATTCCTGAAGATGCGAAAATGAGCCTGGCGAGAAAGACGAGCGTTATGCATGCAAAGTATGCCACTGTTTTCGCGTGCAGGGTTTCTCATTCAAACGTTTTGAAAGTTTTTTGAATTACGCGGTGTTTTTTGTTAACAATTGATGCGCTGACCTCACGGGGAGTCGGACCCCGGTTCCAAGCTTGAAAAGCTTGTGTCCTAACCGTTAGACGATGAGGCCTCATCCGCCAGTAGGCGGAAGCTTCTAGGTTCGAGCTTCTAGTTGCTAGGAAAACCAAAAAGCCACGTAATAGTAGTATGATTTTGGCTGAATAGCAAAAAAATGATATTGTTTGCGGAGCCAGTTCGTTAACGGGGCAGGCGCTTCGCGCTTGTCCATGCGTCCGCCTTCTGGCGGACTAGGGAGGAGTGCCCGGAATTGGTAACGGACTGGTTTCGAAAACCAGCGCCCGCAAGGGCTTGTGGGTTCGAGTCCCACCTCCTCCGCCAGAAAGGATTTTGCAAGCGCGAATTGTCCGCCTCGCTTCGCTCGGCGGCTAATTTGTATTGGATTTTTGGCGAAAAAGAAATGCATTTATCAATGAAGGGCAAAAGAAATTTTTTCATCAATTTTTTAACTATAAAACCATGAAATACATAATTTATGCTAGGAAAAGTACAGAGAGTGAAGAACGACAGGTTAGAAGCATTGAATTCCAAGTATCTGAATTGCGAGAATTTGCTGCCAAAGAAAAACTTGAAATTGTCGCCTCGTTCTGCGAGGCGAAAACCGCAAAAGAGCCCGGAAAAACATCGGCTCGAACCATGTGGTGTCTAATCGCCAATTCTTTTTTGAACCGAAAATGCAATACGTTTTGACCGCCAAGCGCAGCGAGGCGGCTAATCCTCGCTTGCGCTTTCCATCTGTGCGGAAGGGATGGGACTCGAACCCACAAACCGCTTTGACACGGTTACGGTTTAGCAAACCGTTGGCTTACCATTCGCCGCACCCTTCCAGACTTTGAGATAATACGCGAGTTTCCGTACCTTTCCAAATGTTTTTGATTGCTATGCCCGCGCGAGGGCGAGCACGGAAACTTCCGCGCCCGCTTGAAGGAGCGGGCGCGCGGCTTCCGCAAGCGTGGCGCCCGTGGTGGTGACATCGTCAATAAGAAAGATGTGTGCACCTCGCATCTTTTCAACATCCGGTACGGAAAATGCGCCTCTCATATTTTCTAACCGTTCGGCGCGCGAAAGTTTTGTCTGTTGTTTCGTTGCGCGCGAGCGGATGAGCACGCGCGGAGAAAAACCCGCAAGCGTCCCGTCCAAGAATTCTTCCGGCAATTTTTTGAGCACTATTTCTATTTGATTGAATCCGCGCTCGCGCTCGCGGGCCTTGAACAACGGAATCGGCACGAGTAAAATCGGGCGCGGAGAGAAACTTCTTGCCTGCGAGATTTCCTCGCGCAGATAATCCGCGAGCGCCTCGGCAAGAAGTGCCGCCGAATGGGAAGAGCCGTCATACTTGAGCGCGCGGATGCAATCCTCAACCGCCGGATTTCTGTAGTCTAAAAGCGTCGTGATACGCATACCGCACGCTTCATGAGTGTTTGGAGAAACCACAAGGTCGTCAATTGCCCAATGCTCCGCGCGCACAGTGCGCTCCTTGCGTGGAAGAATGATATCCAATGCAGAAATAAATAGTTCACGAATCTTTACGATGTTCACACGCACACTATAGCGCAAGATGATATAATCCAGGCCATGACCCTTGTCGAAAAACACTGTGTCCCATGCGAAGCCGGTACGAAACCGCTTTCTACTGGTGAGGCGAAAGAATTATTAAAGCAGGTAGTGGGCTGGGCGCTCGGAGAAGACGGAAAATGGCTCATCAAACAGTTCAAATTCAGTGATTTTGCGGAGGCAATGAATTTTGCGAAAAAAATCACTCCCGTTGCCGAGAGGGAAGGCCATCACCCGGACGTACACATCTCGTACGGCAAGGTGGTCGTGGAACTTTCTACGCATGCGATAAAAGGGCTTTCGGAAAACGATTTCATCCTCGCGGCAAAAATAGACGCATTGTGAGTAAGTGGCAGCATACTGTATATAAAATACGGTATACTGCGTGAGTATGACGTTCTCTTTCGGCAACATCGCGCAAAAATTTTCTTCCGCATTCGGCGTAAAGTCTGAAGGAAGTATACTGGGCATTGATATCGGCGCATCGTCCGCGAAAATCGTACAGTTGCGCGCGTCTCGCGGAACGGCGATTCTTGAAACGTACGGAGAAATTGCCTTTGGGCCATACGGAAACGTTGCGATAGGCAAGGCAGTAAAGCTAACACCTGAAAAAATCGCCGAGGCGCTTACAGACCTCATGCGTGAGGCGAATGTAACTGCTCGCACAGGAGGGATCTCCATACCGTTTTCTGCGAGCTTGGTGTCTGTTCTTGAAATGCCGAAGGTGGACAAAAATTCCTTGAAAAGAATGGTCCCGATAGAGGCGCGCAAATATATTCCGATACCAGTGTCGGAAGTTACGCTTGACTGGTTCGTCATTCCGCAACAAGAAGAGGGAGAGAGCGCGTTTGACCAAGTAGAAGCGCCAAAACCTATTCACGCGAAGATGCAGGAAGTTCTCCTCGTTGCCATACACAACGACGTGCTCCGAGACTATCAGAAGATAGCAGAGTCTACCGCCCTAAACGTGAATTTCTACGAGATCGAGATTTTCAGCGCGACTCGCTCATCAATGGGACATAGCGCGGCTCCGGTCTTAGTCGTTGATCTTGGCGCCGCAACCACGAAGATGTATATCGTGGAACGCGGAGTTGTGCGCCTGACCCACCTGTTGACGTTCGGTGGACAGCACATGACGGATACGCTGGCGCACTCGCTCTCGTGGGAATTTGAAAAAGCAGAGCGCGTTAAGAGGGAAATCGGACTTATAAATTCAAGCGCGTATAGTACGGATGAGAATGACAGAATAAAAACGGCACTGTTATCAACACTCTCCCGTGTATTTTCTGAGATAGACCGGGTATTATTGAGCTACGGGCAGCGATACAACAAAAACGTGTCGCATGTTCTCTTGACTGGCGGAGGGGCATCGCTACCCGGCCTCTCGGGGCGCACCAAAGAGTTTCTGCACGCGGATGTTGAAATCGCCAGTCCTTTTTCTCGTACAGAGGCGCCAGCATTTCTCCGAGATGTTCTGCAGCAGATAGGTTCTGGATTTTCAGTTGCGGTCGGTCTTGCGTTGCGGAATTTGAAACAAGAATAGTAATCATATGCGAATATGGCCTAGGAAAGATTCGAAATCCAAAGTACGAAATCCGAAAAAAATATGAAATCCAAAGTACGAAATCCGAAACAGAATTCCTTTGAATTTTTATCATTAGAATTTAATGCTTTTTCGAATTTCGTGTTTCGTGCTTCGGATTTTTAAATACTATGGAAACGGGCATACAGAATTCTTTCATACCGCACGATGTCTCGGAATCTGCGCTACAAGCGCGGGAGCGCGGTCTCATGGACCTCGTGGCGCTCGTGTCAATCGTTCTCCTCATTGCGTCGATTGCGCTCGCTGCGGGAGTTTTCCTTTATGAGCAATATCTGGACACGAGCGCCAAAAGCAAAGTTAATCAGCTTAAGATCGCCAAAGCGCAGTTTGACTCGGCGCTCATTCAGGAATTTTCGCGCCTGGATGACAGGATGCAGAACGCGGACGCGATTCTGGGCAGCCACATCGCTCCATCCGTTTTCTTCCACATGCTGGAGGCGAATACGTTGACAACGGTATCGTTTCGCTCCCTTGATTTTCAGGCCTCAAGCGAAGAGGGGATGGCGGTAAAAATGAGAGGCATCGCCAAAAGCGTGAACTCCATCGCCCTGCAGGCCGACTTTTTCAGCAGGGTGGGCATCATAACGAGTCCGATTTTTTCCAACATTGACCGCCAACTGGACGGAGCGCACTTTGTCTTTTCTGCCATCGTTAACCCTTCCGCGATACGCTATGCGCAATTGGCAATGGCGTCTGCGGCCGGAAGTGAAAATGTCCCGCCGACACCCACCGCACCCTCGGCGGTTCCGGAATCGGGGTTCATTCCCTCGCAACCGATGAATCAGCAACGATAGCAGGATATGATTAAAAGCTTTATTTCCATAATCAGTTTTGTGCTCGCGGGCGTTGTGTTTTTCATGTACACGGAATCTGCCTACAGCAACACGAAGGTGCTACAGGCGAATATTGAACGGTACAACCAAGCGCTAGAAAAGACGGCGGAACTCAAGAAACTGCAGGAGACTTTGCTCTCGCGGTTTAACGCCTTCAGCAAAAATGACATCGAAAGATTACACAAGCTTCTGCCCGACCACGTGGACAATGTACGTTTAATACTCGACCTTGACCACCTTGCGGGCACATTCGGAATGGCGCTTCAAAATGTAACAATAAGCGACCCGGCAAGCAAGAGTGCCGACCAGACAGTCATAGGGTCTATTGGGGCGGCAAAGCAAAAGTACGATTCGCTGACATTGAAGTTCACCACGCACGGCACGTACGCAAACTTTATCGCATTCATGGAAAGCTTGGAGTCAAGCTTGCGCATTGTTGACCTCGTCGCGCTGTCTCTTTCTCCGGAAACGCAGAGCGGCGATTCCAGCGGAGCGAAGGCGCCTGAAGCGTCTTACAAATACGACATTACCGTCAGAACGTACTGGCTCAGATAATTTTTAATTGTATGATGAACATCTTTATAAATAATAAACTCGTAACGATAGCCGCCGCTCTCATCATTGCTGGCGCCGTATGGTACGGGTTTTCCAACGATTCGGCACCCGCGGCACTACTCGGAACCGAAAACGCAAATGATTCGGTGAATCCTGAAGACCAGGACATTGTCACAACGCTTCTCCAATTGCGATCCGTAACGTTGTCCGGAACAGTATTTTCTTCTCCGGTATTTCTCGTGTTGAAAGATTTCAGCACGGAGATTACGCAGGAATCAGTCGGAAGAGTAGACCCGTTTGCGCCGCTTCCGGCCACGGCATCTCAATCCGCGTCACCCGCTTCTGGGGTCAATAGTTCCGGTGGCGCCGGTCTCTTTAAAAAGGCAAACCCGTAGTTCAGGGCAATGCATTGTCATGTGTCCGCACACACAAAATGGCACGGCGGTTGTTTCAGAGGTTAGGATACTATGAAACGTGTTTCTTTATGAAATACTTTAATAAAATAATGAAATTGGTATTGCGGAAACAATGCCGTTTCGTGTGACGGGTATGGTAAACACGCAACAAGCAAACGACGCTTCCCTCTCTCTCTCCTCTCTGCAAACGACCGCTCCGAGACGTTCGCTTAAAGACAAGAAAGTTGCGTACGACGTTTTACGGCACATCCCCGAAGAATCGGCTGAACATTACAAACTGGTGCCCCTAGCGGTGGAAGATGGTGTTTTGGAGGTCGGAATGCTGGACCCCGATAATTTGGACGGAATAGATGCGCTCAACTTCATCGCACGCAACACGGGCATGCCGTTCAAAGTTTTCCAAGTGTCCGAAGAAGATTTCGGACGCGTAATGAAGATGTATCGCGGATTGGGAGGTGAGGTAGACAGGGCAATTTCCGATCTTGAAAACGAGCAGAAAACGCGCACCGCACAAAATCAAGGCGAGATGGCGCCTCTGGATCTCGAAGATCCGAGCCTAAAAGCGAAGGAAGGCACGACGGGTGCGCTTAATATTCAGGAAGACGCGCCTGCAATAAAGATTGTGTCCACCATTCTTCGCTACGCGATAGATGGTAAGGCCTCCGATGTACATATAGAGCCGTTGTCCAGCGGGGTGCGCGTACGGTACCGCGTGGACGGCGAACTTCACACCAGCGTTGTTCTTCCGGCCACCGCCCACCGCGCGCTCGTGGCGCGCGTGAAGGTTCTCGCTTCCGTCCGCCTGGACGAACAGCGCAAACCGCAAGACGGACGTTTTTCCGCTTCGATTGACGGAAGGCAAATAGACTTTCGCGTATCAACGTTTCCTTCTTACTACGGCGAAAAAGTGGTCTTGCGTATTCTGGACCGCGACCAGGGATTTATCACTCTTGATAAAATCGGGCTCACGCCGCGCAATCTTGAATTGATCCGCAGGGTGATTAAAAAGCCGCACGGACTTGTGCTCATTTCAGGCCCCACTGGTTCGGGAAAATCCACAACGCTCTATTCAATGTTGAGCGAAATTGACAGAGAACGCAAAAATGTTCTCTCGCTTGAGGACCCGATTGAGTATTTCGTGGACGGCGTGACACAGTCGCAGGTGCGCCCAGAGATTGGATATGGTTTCGCAAACGGACTACGCACAACGTTACGCCAGGACCCGGACGTCATTATGGTCGGCGAGATCCGAGACGCCGAAACCGCGAGACTCGCTTTCCAGGCAGCTCTCACTGGCCACCTCGTGCTTTCAACGATACACACGAATGATGCGGTGGGGGCAATTCCACGCCTCACAGACATGGGGGTGGAGCCGTACCTCATCCCGCCCGTGCTTGTCGTTTCAATAGCACAGCGTCTCGTGCACACTCTCTGCGCGGACGGCGGGAAAGAATCTGAAATCACGCCGAGCGACAGAAAAAACATGGAGGCGCAAATGGAATCTTTGCCGGAGAAATACCGATTTAAGATACCTAAAACGGTGTATGAAGCGGTGCGGACCCCGACGTGTCCCACCGGCATGCGCGGAAGAATGGCGGTGTTTGAGGCTCTGGAAATGTCCAGCGAGATAGAACGCATCATTCTTGATAATCCGATTGATTCGCGCCTGTGGGCCGCAGCGCGCTCGCAGGGCATGCTTACCATGCGCGAGGATGCTATGATGAAAGCGTTTGACAAACTCATTCCTTTCTCCGAGGTAAACACTTTAAGCTCTCTGCTTCTCTCGGGGGATGAAGACCTAGTACCGACACCCACGAATACAGAGATAGACAAAGACCCGGTTGCGTAATGAAAGTATGACGGATGACAACGGAAAAAAATCAAGCGTTCTCCTGGTAGATGACGACCAGTTCCTGCTTGACCTATACAGTGTAAAATTCACAGCTAAGGGCTACAATGTGAACGCGTGCCTGTCGGTTGCGGATGCGCTCCAAGTGCTTCGCGGCGGCTTCAAGCCCGATGTAATAGTTTTTGACTTAATTATGCCGGAGCACGATGGTTTTTATTTTTTGCAATCTATCGTTACCGAAAATCTCAAGGGAGGCGCTTCGCTTATCGGGCTCACAAACGAGAGCAACGATGATACGCAGAAAAAAGTAATTGAACTTGGCGCAGACCGCGTTATCGTGAAAGCGACTATGATTCCGTCGGAAGTCGTCAGCGCTGTTGAGGAGGAGATTGCAAAGAGGAAATCCTAAATTCGAAGCACGAAATCCGAAAAAATATGAAATCCAAAGTACGAAATCCGAAACAGAATTCCTTTGAGTTTTTATCATCAGAATTTAATGCTTTTTCGAATTTCGAATTTCGTGCTTCGGATTTTTGGGTGTGAATACTGCCACTGGCCGGATAAAATACAGTGTACAATAGAAAGGTATGGATTACGGTTCATTACTCAAGAAATACATAAACGTGTTAGTGCACGAAGGCGCTTCGGATGCTCATTTCTCCGTCGGCGTGCATCCGACCATACGCGTTGCAGGGAATCTCTCCCCGATGCTCAAAGAGCCGGTATTGACCAAGGAGGACACTCTCGGTTTCTTGACAGAGCTTATTACACCAGATAATCAGAAGCGATTTTTTGCAGAGCAGGAAATTGACTTCGCGTACGAAACAGAGGACAAGGTCCGTTTCCGCGGAAATGCATTTTACCAACGCGGTTCGGTAAGCATTGCACTCCGTCTCATTCCAAAAAGAATAAGCACTATCGCCGAATTGAATCTGCCGGACATTCTTACGACCTTCTGCCGCAAGTCGCAAGGATTCTTTATCGTCGTAGGCCCCGTTGGGCAGGGGAAGACGACGACCCTAGCCGCCATGATAGAACTTATCAATACCGAGAGAATGGAGCACATCGTTACAATCGAAGATCCGATAGAGTACCTCTACGAGCCGAAGCTGTCGCTTATAGAACAGCGTGAGGTGCGCGTAGACACAAAAGATTTTCCCTCCGCGCTCACGTCCGCGTTCCGGGAGGATATTGATGTGCTCCTTGTGGGCGAGATGCGGGGACCGGAGACAATGGCTGCCGCCGTTACAGCCGCTGAAACCGGACACTTGGTATTTTCTACGCTCCACACGAACAATGCCGCGCAAACGATTGACCGCATTATTGACACGTTCCCCGGTTATCAGCAGGAACAAATACGCCTACAGCTCGCGTCCTCAATGGCTGGCATCTTCTCACAGCGTCTCGTTCCGCGCATCTCGGGCGGCCTTATTCCCGCGTTTGAGCTTCTCATTAACAACAAAGCGGTATCGAACCTGATACGCGAGAAGCGCACGCACGAATTAAACACTGTGATAGAAACCAGCTCCGAAGATGGAATGATAGACATGAACCGCTCGCTTGCGGAACTGGTGGCGCGCGGCGAGATTACGGTTGAGAGCGCGTACCAGTATTCTTTGAACCCCAACATGCTTCAAAAATTACTTTGAAAATCCGAAATCCGAAGCACGAAATCCGAAAAAATCCCAAATCTTAAATATGAAGAAAATAAATGCAAAGAAATACAATCTCGGTTCGATAATAATATAGGCCTATGTCTAGGATTTCTTTTTTTCTCGATTTTCCGCGTTTTTTCGAGTTTCGGAATCCGAATTTCGTGCTTCGGATTTCTTGATGTATGTCCGTCTTCTCTTACAAAGCGCTAGATGCCGATGGCAATGAAAGAACCGGCACGATTGACGCAGTAAATCTGGATGTTGCCATTGTCGCAATCCAGCGCCGCGGGCTCGTCATATCAACCATTGAAGACGCCGATAAAAGCGCGCCGAAGTTCGGCGGCCGCCTTGAATTTCTCGATCGCATAAAGAACAGCGATGTCGTTATTCTGTCCCGTCAGATCACGACCCTTTTTGAAGCGCAGGTTTCTGCGCTCCGCGCTTTTCAGCTTTTGGCGTCGGAAGCGCGCACTCCAAAAATTGCGGGAAAATTAAACGCTATAGCAAACGACATACAGAGCGGGAGTTCAATATCCACTGCGCTCTCGCATCATCCGGATGTGTTCACGTCGTTTTACGTAAACATGGTACGGGCGGGCGAAGAAGCAGGAAAGCTAGATGAGACATTCTCTTTCCTTGCCGATTACCTGGACAGGAACTATGAAATCACCCAAAAAGCGCGCAACGCACTCATCTATCCCGCATTCGTCATGTCCACTTTTATTATCGTAATGATGCTCATGATGACTCTCGTTGTTCCGCGCCTAGCAGGCATGCTTGCCGATGTCGGGCAGAGTGTTCCAATCTACACAAAGATTGTAATTGGAATGAGCGCGTTCCTGTCTAAGTACATCCTGCTAGTCATTGTTATGCTTACATTCTGCGGCGTATTTTTGGTGCGTTACGCGCGCACGGAAGCGGGGAGCAAGACGTTATCAAAAGCGCGGATGCAGATTCCATACATAGGCGCCGTGTATCAGAAACTTTTTCTTTCACGCCTCGCAGACAATCTTGCCACCATGCTTAAAAGCGGCATCCAAATCTTGCGCGGCATTGAAATTACCGGGACGGTAGTGGGCGACCCTGTCTATGAAGATGTTCTCAAAGAGGTTTCGTCCGACGTGAAAGGCGGGATGCCGGTGTCGGATGCATTCAGGCGGCACCACGAAATTCCCGGCATAGTCGTCGCGATGATAAAAATTGGCGAGGAAACGGGAAACATGGGAAGCATTCTTGAAACGATGGCGAAGTTTTACAGGCGGGAGGTGAGCACTTCCATTGACACGCTCGTCGGGCTGATAGAGCCGTTCATGATAGTTATTCTTGCGGTTGGCGTCGGCGTTCTCTTGTCTTCAGTTCTAATCCCCATATACAACATTGCCTCTGGGTTCTAACTCCAGTACAATTAAGAAGAATTTAAGAAATATGCGTAATAAAGGATTTACACTTATAGAACTCCTAGTCGTCATCGCCATCATCGGTATTCTTTCATCGGTTGTCTTGGCGTCGCTCAACAGCGCGCGCGCGAAAGGCCGCGACTCCCGCCGCGTTTCCGATTTGAAGCAGGTTGCCAATTCAGTCGCTCTCTTGGGAGAAACGACCGCGTTTGCGGGTTGCACAACAAGCGGCGTCCGAGTGAACACGTGCACCACTCCAGATGTCACAGGTTTTGTCGACCCGTCTTCAACCACTGTATGCGGGACAGGTGCGGTTACCGCAGTCTGTGACTATCGCGTGGCTAGGCGAACTGCAACTGGAGGGACGCCATCGGCAAACGACTGGCAGGTTTGCGGTTATCTTGAGGGCGCAGGCACGCTTGCGTCGGGCGCGGTACACGTTGGCAGTGACACAAGCTACGCAATTATTGCGGGCGGTTGCACCTTCTAGGCATGTAGCCCTGCAAGTCGTGGCGTATGGGCTGTTTTGATTGTCCACACCCATCTCATTGAAATCGCAGAAAGGGGTATACAATGGACCAGACGTTGCAATACGTTTTCTTCAGGAACTAATTAACACTGAACATGAAAGCACACAGCAAGCATGGCCATGTCTTTGGGAAATCAAAGGGGTTTACACTTATAGAA
>Ga0209542_10002121_pt1 | contig 45230 bp, 50 predicted proteins | sample RifCSPhighO2_01_FD_184028 | JGI IMG/M metagenome (GOLD analysis project Ga0209542, IMG submission 184028) | Soil microbial communities from Rifle, Colorado - Rifle CSP2_plank highO2_0.1 (SPAdes) (version 2) | ecosystem: Environmental > Terrestrial > Deep subsurface > Rock core/Sediment ...
ACAGATTTAAGTACAGATTTCATCCATTTTTCTATTAGGGACATGAGCTATGGAGCAATCCATAGCTCATTTATTTTTCTAGAAATTATAAAGTGATAATTAAATCAGTATCTCTGCGGAGATACTGTATAATAAGGCTTTTATGTTATAGAAAAGTATCTTTTTAGTAATAAAAAAGGAGAGACAATTGAAATCACGCAATCCTAATTTTTACGATTCCTTTTTTTATCTTGCACTGGCAGACAATTCTTTCTGTGCTTGCTAAGGTTTGATCTTTTTCATTTTGTGTTAGTTCAGTGAGATTTTCCATTCCTTGCACCACTTCTACTCTACAACTCGTGCACATGCCATCCTGACAGGCAAAAATAACTCCTATTTCTTCTGCTATAGGTATTTTAAAGTGCCATTATCCGGAACAGTAAGTTCTTTTTTAGAATCTACGTTAACCAATTTTGCCATAAATTATAAAACGGGACGAGGTTTAAAAGGTTTATGTTGTTTTAGACTTGATTAATAATTTCATAATTACCTATACATTTGAGCCGACAAAGACGTATAATTTTTTATGAAATTATTAATCATTTACAAGTTATAAAATTTGTTGATATACATTAAAAGATATTCTATGAATAATAATTGAGATATTATTCATAATAAAAATAACAGTGGCAAACAAATTCTTCTTGGGCTGAGTTGATGAAAGTGAAAATTTTATTAGCTAAAAATTTATAAAGTTATTTCATTTATAATCTTTAGAAAAAAGATGGTTCGTAATAAGAGAGAGAGAGCAGATAGATCGAATATAAAATTAATTCTTATTGTGATACTAATTATTGTTGCTGCGTACGGAGTATACGCAATTTATTCTTTTTATAGTGTGAAGGCACTGTTAGGTCCAGTACCGGGAGGAACTACGACGGTGACTCAACCGTCTTCTGGAGGCATATCATTTACCGAACAATGTGAAGCTCGAGGAGGTAATGTGATCTCTGGAGGTTATCCAGGAGAATTAGGTTGTAAATGCCCCTTTGGAACTTTAATTAATCCAGAAACTCAGAGCTGTAAGTGCACTTATTGTGGTTATCTAACACCTTATTGTATTGATGGACAATGTAAGGAGTGTAGATTAAACAGTGAATGTTGGAGCCATGTTGTACCATATTGTAGTAAAGAATATAATTGTGTGGAATGTTTAGACAATACTCATTGCACCAATCCTACTAAACCTATTTGTAGTAATGGAAAGTGCGCAGAATGTAAAACGAATAGTGATTGTCCATCTGATAAACCCTTATGTACTTTTGGAACGTGTCAAAAATGTAGAGCTGACGTTGATTGTGAAGATCCCGACAAACCTCATTGTTATCTTGCTGATTGTGTAGAATGTTTATTTGATGCTCAATGTCCTGCTGATAAACCTATTTGTAATTCTCAAAAAGTATGTGTAGTTAGTTAATTAATACCGTCCGATATAAACTTTCTGTCACAACTCTTTTCTCGATAAAACAGAAAAACTATTAAAGTGAGAAAGGCAAAGTTTTGTATGACACATTTACCTGTCCTACAAGAAACATCGGATGAAACACCTCCTGAGAAAGAAACATCTCAACTTACTCTTAGACAAAAGGGGTTATTAAAAAAACAAGGCTACCGTTTAGTTGGAAATCATTCTGCCGTGAAAACGTGTGAATGGACTCGAAAAATGATTCGTGGTCAGGGAGGTTGTTATAAATATGTCTTCTATGGAATCCGAAGTCATCAATGCATGCAAATGACCACTTCTATGTTTTGTGCCTCTCGTTGCAAATTTTGTTGGCGAGGAGAAAAAGCCCCTGTTGCAAAAGAATGGTATGGTCCAATTGATTCTCCCGAGCATATTATTAATCATGCAATTGATCAGCATCTAAATTTATTACAAGGGTTTAAAGGTATGGGAAGCGAGAAAGCAGACAAAAAAGCAATTGATGAAATGGGAAATGTTCGCCATGTGGCCTTGTCACTTACTGGAGAACCAATAACTTACCCTTATATCGACGAAATCCTGAAAGCATTCCATAAAAGAAAAGTCTCGACTTTTTTAGTTACCAACGCACAATATCCAGAACAAATAAAAAAAATCGACAAGATTACTCAACTTTATCTTAGTATTGATGCGCCAAATAAAGAGCTCATGAAAAAAATTGATCGCCCTTTGTTAAAAGATTTTTGGGAAAGAATGGAAGAATGTTTAGATATTTTAAAAACAAGGAAATATCGAACCTGCATTCGATTAACAATGATTAAAAATGAGAACATGTGTGACGTAGATGGATACACTGCATTAATTAAAAGAGGAATGCCAGATTTCATCGAACTAAAATCTTATGTTTGGGTGGGTGATGGAAGAAAAAATTATGATATAAAAAATATGCCAACGTTGCAGGAAATGGAAATATTTATGAAAGAACTTTTAGAAAAACTTCCAGATTATGAATACATAAAAAAACATATTCCATCACGGGCAATTCTCTTAGCAAAAAAATCATTACATAAAAAAACCTGGATAAATTTTCCTAAGTTTTTTGAAATGATAGAAAAGAATCAGGATTTTAGCACGGAAGATTATACATCAGAGAATATTATGCCAAATGAATAAGCATTTATATTATAAAAAATAAGGATTATAAAAGAAGAAAATGGGTATAAAATCTCTCATTGCTTTTCATATCGCACAAAGCTATAAGAATATTTTCCGTTATTATTTTCTTCTCGATTAACATTTCGCCATTCTTTCCAATCAACCTCAGGAAAAAAAGTATCTCCATCTAATGAATTATGTACGCGAGTTAATTCCATAATTGAACAAAAAGGCAAGAAAGATGCGTATACTTGTTGTCCACCAATAACATATGCTTTTTCAAAATTGTAGCAATACGATAAAATTTCTCTGACTGATTTTTTAACAATTACATCATGATCTTCCAATGTCTGCGACAATACAATATTTATTCGGTGATCTAACGGTTTTTTTAATTTCTGAAGAATGGATTCATACGTTTTTCTTCCCATAATAACCGGATTTTCGAATGTTAGTCCACGAAATCGTTTTAGATCCTCAGGAATATGCCATGGCAAGGTATTATCTTTTCCAATAACATTGTTGTCAGAAAGTGCAGCGAGAAGAATGAGGCTCATAGTTATGCAGCCATCACTGCCTTAGAATCCCACTTCTGTGGTTTGTCCCCGCCAATTAATTCTATTACTTCTTTTGCAGGTTGCTCAATCAATTCGAAAAAATGAAAAGGTTTTACTTTAATCTGCGGTAGTGTCCCCGGAGATTTAGATAATTGTTCTAAAACAAATGGGATATGGTCTTTTCGCAAATTAGGCATATCTTCCGGTCCTGCATCTTTGAGATACCAATCACGTATATCTAAAAAATCATCCGAGGTATTCACTCCTTTAATTTTGTTCTGAAAAATTTTTAATGTATCTTCATCACGTAAAAAATGCGATCGTGGCGGAACTCCAGCATAGACATGAACATTGCCATACGAATGAATAAATTTCCGTGGAGTCAATCCAGTTTCTTGAGCAACCATCATATTCAAAAGAGAATATTGCATAATATTAAATGGCACACCTAAATAACTATCGCATGATCGTTGCCACATATTTACATCAAGATCTCTATCTCGCGTTACCGTAAACTGTGCAATGCAATGACACGGACCTAACGCCATGTCTTTAAGATCTACCGGATTCCAAGCAGATAACAAATGATATCGGGATCCTTTATCTTTTTTCATACCTTCGAGAAGAGTTTGTACCTGATCGCTTCCTGGTTTTCCAGAACCCCCGAAGTTCCTCCATTGAAATCCATATACTGGTCCTAAATCTGCCTCCTCGAGGGGAAAATCAGGTTGTTTCATCCGTTCTTGGTACTCCGAAAAAGAATCTTCCCAAGTTTGAGTATTTTTTCTTATTGATTGCTCTAATCCTTTATTTTTCAAATAATGTTGGTATGCATTTCTATTCCAAATATCAACGCCTCGATCATATAATGTTTTTGCATTTCTCTCTCCACGCAACATCCAAAAAATTTCTTCAGCAACCCATCGCATTGAGGCAGATGACTTCGTTGTAGAACGTGGAAATCCTTCCCGCAAATCATAGATACTCTGATCACCAGAACTAACGAGCATTAATTGACCAGTTCTTTCATTATATTGAGGATCTCCGTCTTGCAACACTCTTTTTAACAAATCCAAATATTGCCTCATTATAAAAAATAATTTCCTTACTATTTAAACAATTATGTAATTCATTATTAGTTTTTATTAACCTTATGTAAAAATAAAAATACCCAGACTGCACCAAATAATAATCCTCCAATAACATCACTTAACCAATGAACTCCTAAGTATAATCGAGTGAAGCCAATAATAAAGGGGATAGCTATAAGTGTTAATGAAACAGCTCGTGAATTTTTCCAGAGCAATCCCGCTAAGCTCCAGTAAACTAATGCTGAATAAAAACTATGTCCGCTTGGAAATCCTGGCGTCGTTAGAATAGATCCGACAGGACGCTCAAAAGCAAGCATCCTCTTTATCGTAAATTGCATTCCAGCCCCGATACCGAGTATCCAAAGAGATAAGATTTCACTTTCTTTATTTCTTAAAAACAATATAAGAAAAAGTAAAATTGAGACAAATAAAGGTGATCCGAAAAAAGAAATTAAAGAAATTATTTCATAAGAAAGATTAGGAAACTTATCAGCTAACATGTTAATAGGAATAAGATAATTAAAATGTATTGCGATCAAAAGAAATAAAAATAAAAAAAGAGAAACAAAACTAAATATAACAAAATAAGGTACAGTCATTGCACGCAAATTTTACAATCGCCGGATATACTTTTATCAAATTTCCGATGTATTTTGCAAATGTTATCTGCACCGCGGAATTTTAAAGTTAAATCAAAAATGTGTTTATTGCAATTTTTTTTATCTTGAATAATTACATGAGCGGTTTTTCTTATCTCACTAATCTCTTCTTTCGTAAACTTCAATTCGCGAGCACGCTTTGATTTCACGTATTGAGAAACTGCACTTTCCGTAACCCCGAGTATATCTGCCACTTGTTTTTGCGATAAACTAAAATCATGAATCAAAATCTTAGATAACTCCCTACGAACCGCAGGAATCAAATAATACAATTCTATTTCTTGAGGAAGCACTTTCATGAAAATATGAATTAAAGAAACTATTTAAGGATTTGCGAGAACAGAGCGTGTCTAATAATTAGCTCAAGGCTAATTATTTTATCATTGCATCGTATCAATAATTTTATTTGGTAACTGATAATCCCTCCAAGAATTCTTACTTGCATTGTTTTTTCATTTCTTGCTTTGAATCTATCACCAAATTCATTAGTCAGGCTGGCGAAAAGACTCTCGCCCCTTCCTCTTTGCCTATATCCAAGACGATGAATTCTTTGTCTGTAAATTTTTCTTGCTTTTCTTCTCCAGAATCCGCTGAATCTTCTCTTGTTGGGACACACAACCGGAATATATCCTTTTTGAAACGTAATTCCAAGAGCCTTGTTATCATCATACCATGCGTCAGCATATACAATTCTGTTTCCCCGCGGCAGACATTCATTAACTGAACTTCTCACAGAATCAGTCAAGAAGCTGGCACCAATCGGATATAATGTTCCTTCTGCAATCCTGTTCGCGATGTGGATTTCCACTTCACTAATATTCCACGATGTAAACTTTGTCGCATCAACAAAAGTAAACAGGGGTTTGCATCTTTTATCTAATAATCTTCCTGCTCTTGAGATGATTAGTTTCATACATCTCACAATTTCAGGTTTGTTTTCCCAATAACTGATCACGGAGTGATCAATCCTTTCTCCGACGACAAATTCACTCAATCGTACCTCAGCTTTTCTTAAGCTATTTCTTTCTAACTCCTTAAGAACTATGAGCTGAGCATAGTCTGTTGGATCATGCTTAGGATTTCTCCCTATTCCCTTCTTTTTCCTTATTAATTGTTTTGTTAAACGCTTCACTTCGTGAAGCGCAAAATTTAAATTATTTATTGCTGTATTCCATCTAGTTAACATAGTTCACCTCCTCTTTGCTAACTATAAAGATGAGGTGAACTCAATTTAAAATTATTTTTTAGACACGCTCGTGAGAACATAAAATTTTTTAAACGGCAATATATCTAAAATACTATGAAACAACTACAAAATCCTTTGTTGTTAAAATTCGACGGAAAAATAGCAGACATAGTCTATCTCACACCCACTGTAAAACAATACACTATTGAAATTCCCAAAGGATTTTCTTTCATTCCAGGACAATTTGTCTCTATTGTTTTGAATAATGGCGAGCAATTCAAACGATCCTATTCTATCGCATCTACTGTTAATAACAAAAAATTGGAGCTATGCATTAAAATTTTAGAAAATGGGAAAGGCACACAAATTCTTGACAAATGTAAATCTGGAGATGTATTAAAAATGCAAGGACCAATGGGCAGATTTGTTATACAAGAAAAATCATGGGAAAAGGATTTGTATTTAATAGCCACAGGAACTGGAATAACTCCCTTTAGGCCTATGATTCCTTATCTATTAGGAAATGATTTCCAGAATAGAATACATTTAGTTGTCGGATATAAAACTGAAGACGAATTGTTATATCATGATGAATTAATTGCGTTAGAAAAAAAACATCCTAATTTGAAATATATCTCTGTGTTTAGCCGAGATTCTAATCACGATAGCGAGCATGTTCAAGATAAGTTAACAAATGTCCCTAAGGATGCCCATTACTATGTCTGCGGAATAAAAGAAATGGTGATGGATGTTCGAGAAATCTTGGCACTACAAAAAGTTCCTGTAGAAAACATTTTCTTCGAGAGATATTCTTAAACTTAACAATAGTTAAGTATTTAAATAAAATTTTTGTAAAGGTTATATGGAAAAAGCATTATTTGAAATCAATCGTGAAACCTACGATCATCACAATCCTGAAAAACTTAAATTTAAGGCACCTCCAGGATTAAATGAAAAATTAGTAAGAGAGATATCAAAGGATAAAAACGAGCCTGATTGGATGCTTGAAAAGCGGCTTTTAGGACTAAAATTATTTATGCATAGGGAAATGCCTGATTGGGGCCCCGATTTATCAAAATTAGATTTATCAAATATAATCTTTTACATGAAGCCTGATGCAAAGAAAAATGCAACATCCTGGGATGACGTACCTGAGGACATTCGAAAAACATACGAGCGATTAGGAATTCCTGAGGCAGAACAAAAAGTATTAGGAGGTGTTGGGGCACAATACGAATCCGAAGTAGTGTATCATAATTTACGAAAAGATCTGGAGGAAAAAGGAGTAGTGTTTTTAGATATGGACGAAGCACTAAAACAATATCCTGAATTAGTCAAAGAACATTTTATGACTACTTGCGTCCCTATTGGATTGCATAAATTTTCAGCATTGCATGCAGCAGTCTGGTCTGGGGGAACCTTTATTTATGTCCCAAAAAATATCAAAGTAGATTTTCCATTACAAGCCTATTTTAGAATGAACGCAAAAAAAGGCGGGCAGTTTGAACATACTTTAATCATTGTTGATGAAGGAGGAGAGTTGCAATATATCGAAGGATGTTCCGCACCGCAATATACTGAAAATTCTCTACATGCAGGATGCGTTGAAATACATGTCCAAAAGAACGCGAGAGCACGCTACTCAAGTATAGAAAACTGGTCACGAAATACTTACAATCTTAATACTAAAAGAGCATTAGTCTACGAAAATGGTGTGGTAGAATGGATTAACGGAAACATGGGTTCTTGCGTTACAATGTTATATCCTGCCTCAGTGTTGGTAGGCGATAGATCCAAAGCAGATTTCATTGGAATTGCATTTGCAGGAAAAGGACAAAACCAAGACACTGGAAGCAAAGTAATTCACATAGGAAAAGATACAAGTTCCACAATAATGTCAAAATCAATTAGCAAAGATGGGGGAATAACAAGTTATCGAGGATTAGTAAGTGTAAAAAACGGTGCAAAAAATGCAAAAGCAAATGTACAATGCGATGCATTAATGATGGACAACGACAGCTCTAGTAATACCTTTCCGTACATGGATGTTCAAGAGCCGACTACAGATCTTGCACACGAAGCAACAGTAGGAAAAATCAGCGAAGAACAAATATTCTATTTAACCTCTCGAGGATTAAATGAAGAGCAAGCAACTCAAATGATCGTCTCAGGATTCATCGAGCCGATAGTAAAAGAACTGCCGTTGGAATATGCAGTTGAACTTAACAGATTAATTCAGTTAGAAATGGAAGGTTCTTTAGGATAATATGAAAAATATAGAGCAGTATCACGCATTCTTGAATAGACAAGTAGAACCAGAAGTTTTAAAGGTGTATAGAAATTTTTGCTTACAAAAATTAGAAACTGCGCCAGAAATGGAATTTAAATATGGATTGAATATAGTTATCCGACCAACAGAATTTGATTTCAATATAATTCCAGCTGATTCACCAAAATTAGAAAGAAATATAACTAAAAATAAAACAAAAATGTTCACATCAGAAACAATTTCTAAAATGAATAAAGAAGAAAAAAATATTTTTGAAAAGTTTTTAGACAAAAATTTTTTGAGCGAGTATGATAAAATGGATTATGTAAATCAAGCTTTGACAAATGATATTTTCTATGTAATTATTCCTGAAGAATGCGAGGAAAAAATATATGTTGAAACAAATATTCAAAGTAATATCTTTACTAATATTTTTATTTATGCCAAAAAAAATTCTAAATCAAAAATATTTATCAAAAAATCTTCAGATAAAAATGTGTATGTAAGTGAAACTATTCGGATTATCGCTGAAGAAAATGCAAGAGTAGAATGCATAACTATTCAGGATATAGATAAATCCTCAATTAATATTCAAAAGAGAAAGTCGATCATAAAAAAAGATGCAGAAGTGCGGTGGATCGATATGTGTTTAGGAAGCAGGTACACCAAAACCTCAGTAATATCTGAATTGCAAGAAGAAGGTGCAAGCACCAATAATGTAGTTCTTTATCTCGCAGATGGCGAACAAAAAATGGATATCTACACCGTTTCTATTCATCAAGCGCCTCACACTAATTCAGACATAATTACTAAAGGCGTTTTGAATAATGAAGCTAAAACACTCTCTCGCGGATTAATTAAAATTGAAAAGAATGCATTTGGAAGTAATGGATATGAGAAACAGGACTCTTTGTTATTAAGTGAATTCGCGCAATCGAACGCAATTCCAAATTTAAAAATTAACAATCATGATGTCAAATGCAGTCATGGTAGTACCGTCGGACAATTGGATCAAGATAAAGTATTTTATTGCATGTCTCGCGGTCTCAATAAAATGCAGGCGCAACAAAAAATTGTTGAAGGTTATTTTATTCCGGTTCTCGACAACATTCATGATAAAATTATTAAGGAGAAAATGCACGAAATTATTGCACAAAAATTACATGCCTAAAACAAAAAAATCAAAAAAACTAACCAAAGAAAACGCAGAGGATGCATTAAAAAAAGTCATCGATCCAGAATTAGGGTTAGACATATTCACTCTTGGATTAATCTATGGAATTGATTTAAAAGAAGAAAATTCAATTCATATTAAAATGACCTTTACAAGCCCGATGTGTCCGTATGGTCCGTTTTTGATCGAAGACATCAAAAAACATATCACCGATGCGGGATTTTCAAATCCCCATGTAGAAGTAATCTTTACTCCTCCATGGCAACCAACGAAAGAAGTGCGCATGATGCTAGGATTAAATTAAAATGAAAACACAATTAATGCAAGATAAGAAGAAAGATTTTCCGATTTTTAAATATAATAATAATTTAGTTTATCTTGATAGTGCCGCAACTTCACAACGACCACAATCAGTAATTGACGCACTAAAAAATTTCTATGAAAGAGATAATGCAAACATTCATCGAGGGATATACACTCTAAGCGAACGAGCAACAGAAAAGTATAACCAAGCAAGAAAAAAAGTAGCTGAATTTATAAATGCCAATGAGAATGAAATTATTTTAACTAAAAATACGACTGAATCACTAAATCTTTTATCATATACTTTGCATGGTATTCTCCCGAAAAATAAAACTGAAATTGTCTTGACAGAGATGGAACATCATTCTAATTTGGTTCCGTGGCAGCAATTTGCAAAAAGAAATAATCTGAAATTAAAATTTATTCCAATAACAGATAATTATGAACTCGATTATAGTCACGCAGAAAAAATTATTAATGAAAAAACTGCCTTTGTGTCAATGACTCATGTCTCCAATGTTTTTGGAACTATTAATGATATTGAAAAAATAATTTCTTTATCTCACAAAAAAAATGCACTTGTTATTATTGATGCCGCACAAAGTATAACCCATATACCTATAGACGTAAAAAAACTCGATGCAGATTTTTTGGCATTTTCAAGCCATAAAATGTTCGGTCCAACCGGCGTAGGAATTTTATATGGTAAAAAAAACTTGTTAGATAAATTGCCTCCATTTTTGTTTGGTGGAGGTATGATCGAAAATGTTTCCTATGATTTCTCCACTTTTATTCAATCACCAGAAAAATTTGAAGCGGGAACACAAAACTATGGTGAAGTGATTGCATTAACCGCGGCAGTAGAATATATTCAGAATAAGAGTTTGCATGTAATTTCTGCTCATGAAAAAGAATTACTTTCGTACGCAATTGAAAACCTAAAAAAAATAAAAGGAATAAAAATTTATAATCCTGGAATAAACAAAAGTATATCGGTTCTTTCATTTACTATTAATGGCGGTCATCCCCATGACATAGCAGCCATTCTCAATGAAGAAAATATAGCAATACGCGCAGGGCATCATTGCTGTATGCCTTTGATGAAAAAATTAAAAATTCCTGGGACCTGCAGAGTAAGCCTTTCAATATTTAACACCAAAGAAGATATAGATAGGCTTATTACATCAATAACTAAAGTAAAAACGACTCTTCAATTACAATGAATGATATGTATAGAGAAAATATTTTGGATTTATACAAAAGTCCATTGAATAAGGGAAAGCTCGAAAACTCTACCCACGAGTTTTCAAAAAATAATCCTTTATGTGGAGATGAAATTGCTATTCAGTTGTTCGTAAAAAACAATATCATTGATGACGTAAAATTTCAGGGAAATGGCTGTGCTATATCCATGGCCGCAGCTTCCATGATTACCGAAAAAATAAAAAACATGAACCTTAATGAAGTTAAAAGTTTAAATAAGGATGACATTTTAGAAATGATAAAAATCCCATTATCGCCAGTACGACTGAAATGCGCATTATTATCATTAGATGTAGTTAAGGGGGCCTTGGAAAATGAATCAAAATCTATATAGATTTACAACAAATGGAGAAGGAGTTTTTTCAGCTGGAAAAAGATTACTTCCAAAAGAATTAATTGATGAAGTTAATGAAAATAGAAGATGGCTTACTAAACCGGATCTTCCCGAAGGAAATTATCAATTCTTATTAACAGAAAAAGGTATGAAAAAATATGAGCAGACACTATTTTTGTCACATTAGAAATATCTAAAAAATATTAAAAAAGAAATAATAGATAGAAAAAATTTAAGAAAAATTATTTATGAAGATGAATATCAAGTTGTTGAGGAAATAAAAAATGCTCGAAATTAAAAATTTACATGTTGAAATAGAAGGAAAAGAAATACTAAAAGGAGTTAATCTCAAACTGGAAAAAGGCAAGATTCATGCACTGATGGGACCAAATGGTTCTGGAAAATCCACGCTTGCAAATGTTATAATGGGTCACCCAAAATACACAGTTACTCAAGGAAAAATTTTATTGAACAATGAGGATATAACAAATGCTTCGCCAGATGAGCGCGCAAAAAAAGGGCTTTTTCTCAGCTTTCAGTACCCTAGCGAGATTTCAGGAATAACTATTATGAATTTCTTGCGGACAGCATTGAATAATGTTAAAGAAAAAAAAATGACCGTATTCGAATTCCAAAAATTCTTAAAAGAAAAATTGAAATTATTAAAAATTGATGAGAGTTTTGCTGAACGATATCTGAACGCCGGATTTTCAGGCGGAGAAAAGAAAAAATCAGAAATTTTGCAGTTAGCTGTGTTGGATCCTACAATCGCTTTACTCGATGAAACTGACTCAGGACTAGATATTGATGCATTAAAAACCATTGCCGAAGGTATAAATAATGTCATGGACAAAAACAAAGAGATATTAATAATAACTCATTACAAAAGGATTCTGGAATATATTCAGCCCGATACTTTATCTATAATGATCAATGGGAAAATTGTAATGGAGGGCGGAAAAGAGCTAGTTGATCAATTAGAAGCAAAGGGATACGGCTGGATCGAAAATGGAGTTTGATTAATACACCGTACTTTTAAATTTTATTTTCAAATATTCGAGTGTAATCTCGACGAAAAAAAGTATACTTCTTTAGTTAATTTTTCGTCCGTTTTCGAGAACGATCATCTTCTTTTTAGCTAGTTCTTTAAAAAATGGTTCAGGAGGAACAACTGCTTCCGGAGCAAAACTACCTCGATCTTTAATAAGGCCTTGTTTAATCATTTGAGCCATTATACTTGCCGGAATGCCAGTATCTATATTGCATCCTGCATCTTCCCACCCACGAAGCGTCGGTACAATACATTCCATGAGTATCTCGCGCTCAGTTGAATTTTTCCTTCCTTCAATCTTAACCCATAAATTTTCTTTTTCAGTATATCCTTTAGGAATTTTTAATTTTTTCAAAACTTCAGTCAAATATTCTATTGGCGCAACTTTTGCCCCTTGAAAATTAATCGGCTTATAACTGCCGAAACCAAGTTCAATCAACGTAATTATTGCATCAAAAGAATGCTCGGGAAATCCGGCATAAAATCTAATATTTTTAATACCTTTGTTTTTGTAATATTTGTAAAAGGTATACGTCTCAGGATGCCGAACATAAAACTCTTTTTGTTTCCCAATTTTTCGATGGTAGTTTTCAATAATAGAGCTTAATGGAATTTTTTTGATAAATTTTTTGCTTTCGACAATTGGCGCAGGATCCGTAAACTCTTCAATAATACTTTGAATCGAAAAAGGAACAACAAATTTTTTGATATTGGAATCCCAGCTAAATCCCACCTCTATAGTATCAATTTTATCAAATTTGTCGGCGGCATAACGCAACATCACATTACCAATCCCTGGAACCGACCCACAACCAGTAATGCTAATAATATCTCGCTTTTTCAAATCATCATCAAGTGCGAATTGTTTTTTTGTCATCCAAATTTCAGAGCCTAAATCAATGCAATTGGCGCGCGCTTTCACACACGCTTTCAGAATATTCAAATTATAATCCCCTTCAACGCAATTAATAACTACCTTAGATCCCGACTTAAGAACAATATCATAAATCATATCAATATTTCTCGCATCAAAAAAACTGAAATTTGATTTTCTAAATTTGCGTAAAAAATGTTCAACCCGCGGTTTATCTCTGCCGCACAACAATACCGAGTATTTTTTTTCAAGCAAGTCTCGAGAAACAATTCTCCCCTGCATTCCAGTAGCCCCTAACACAACAAAATCAAATCCCATCTCTTTTTAATTACTAAATAAAAAGAATTTAAAAATGTTTCATTTTTTACAAAGTGAATAGATACGTTTAAATAATTTTTCTAATTGTAAGTAAAGAGGTATCTTAATATGTTATACGAAAATTGGCTGCAGACTGCTTCTTTAAATATTAAAACTGCATACTGTCCCCCTCTAAAAAGAGATGTTACCAGTGATTGTCTGGTCATCGGAGGAGGAATTGCAGGACTTCATGCCGCATTTCGATTAGCAAATGCCGGTAAGGAAGTGATCCTATTAGAAAAAACAATGTGTGGAGGAAGCTCTTCAGGACAAAGTGGTGGTTTCTTAACACCCGAAAGTGAAGAAGATATAAAAAAATTAATTAAAAGATACGGAAGAAAAAGAGCGGGAATAATTTATAATATTCCATTATCGGGTGTTAATATGATTGTTAGTACCATTAAAGACTACAATTTCAATTGCGATTTAAGAAAACAAGATTCATTATATCTCTCAATTAAACCCTCACATAATGATAAAATAGAAGAAGAAGCAGAAACAAGAAAAGAAATGAATTTACCCTATGAACTATTAGATAAAAATGAATTAGAAAAAATTCATCCGGGAGGATATATTTTGGGTTTGAAATATTCCGGATCCTATGGAATGAATTCCCTTTCATATGTAAAAGAGATGAAAAATCTTCTGTTAAAAAAAGGAGTAAAAATTTATGAGAGCAGTGAGGTCAATACAATAGAAGGTAATACCGTTAAAACACATTTGGGATCGGTTAAAGCAGATAATATAATTTTATGCATCGATAAAATGAAAAAAGAAATTCATCAGGAAGTCTCAAAAAAATATTATCATGTTCAAACGTTTTTGAGTATTAGCGAGCCATTAACAAATGAAGAAATGAATACTCTATTCCCAAAGCAAGAAGTAATGTGTTGGGATACGAAATGGAATTACACGCATTACCGTCCTGTTGTGGGAAATAGAATATTAATTGGAGGATCGTCAGTTTTAACATCTTATTATTCAAAGTATTATCATAGCCCTACTATAATTAATCGATCAATAAATCAGCTAAAAAAAAGATTCCCCATAATTAAAGATGCGAAATTCACTCATTATTGGGCAGGACTCATTGATGTTACTAAAGATCTCGTTCCAATAGTAGATTATGATAATAAAAATAAATCAATGCAATATGTCATGGGATGCGCCGGACTTAACTGGGCAGCCTTTTGCGGAGATTATGCAGCCAGAAGAATTTTAGATCCAAAAAATACCGAAGATTTAACCGAATTTCTCGGTTTAAATAGAAAATATTTTCTGCCAGATTTTTTCCAAAATATTTTCGGAAAAAAAATTACTTTTGCAATCAGCCATATTAGAGAATTAATAAGATGAATAAGTTTCTTCGATTAACTTTTCGTATAATTCTGAATGATTTCAGGCGCTTTCCATTCTCCAGACTTTTTTAAAGCAGCGCGTTCTCGTGCATAGTGAGTAAACTTTTTCAAACAATCTTCAGAGCAGCATCCTTGCAATTTTTTCTGACATTCAACGCATAAAACTACGAGTTTATCACAATCAAGATGTTTACAATTTTTTAATAAATCACTTTCAATATTACAGCTGATGCAATGTGTTATCGGTTTGTTATTTTGATTAATGTCGCTCAACAATCGTTTATCAAAAACAAAACACTTTCCCTCCCAAACAGTATTCGGAAGTTGCTGGCAAAAATTAATAATTCCTCCTTCGAGTTGATACACATTTTCAAAACCTCTTTCTTTCATGTAAGCAGAAGCCTTTTCACATCGAATGCCTCCAGTACAATACATAACAATTTTCTTTTTCTTATCAACACTCTTCTCAAAATTATCGACAAACTGCGGAAATTCTCTGAAAGATTTTATAGCTGGGTTGATAGCATTCTTAAATCTCCCTAAATCATATTCGTAATAATTTCGTGCGTCCAAAACAATAAAATCTTCTTTATTATAAAAATCCAAAAATTCTTGAGGCGTCAAAAAACTACCTTTATTATTCATATTCACAGGTTTATCCAATCTTATTATTTCTTTCCTCACTCTAGCTTCCATTTTTGTGAATGGATGTTCAATGGCAGTTTCTTCTTTAAACCAAACATCTTCAAAACCCGGAAGAGAATGCATATAGACTTTATACGCTTCCATTTGTTCCGGAGTTCCAGATACGCTGCCATTAATACCTTCTTTAGCAACAAGGACTTTTCCTAAAACTCCGAGCTCTTTACATTTCTGTTTATGTTTGCGCACAAAGTATTCTGGGTCTGTTATTTCATTAAATTTGTAAAATAATAAAACTTTTATCATATAAAATTTCCGAATCCAAGGTTTAAAAATTTTTACTCTATCAATGAAAAATCAATCTGCTCTAATTCTTCAAGGGCTTCCTCCAAATGATCCGCAGTTAAATCACTTAAATCCTCATAAATTTTTTCAGGGGTTTCCGTTATAATTGTACTCTGAGAGTCTCCTGTAAAATACCGCCATAATACTCCTCCAAGCAATACTATAATAACTATTCCAATAATAATCCATTTTTTAGCAAGTATTTTCTCTTTTAAACCAGAAGCAGCAGCTTGTTCACTCATTATTCACCTTTTCCATTAATACAGACCATAATTCTTTTACTTCTGCGATAACTGTTTCCATCTCTTTTTTAGTATTTGCATCATTAAATGCCAGTTTTTTTCCTTCGATTGATACCACAAAATCGATCAAATATTTTTCAGATAATAGTCCCTTTTCATTTAAAATTTCTGCCTGTTCTTCAAGATTATAGAATCTCAATTTAATCATCGTCATTAATCTCTCATTCAAATCTTTTACACATTTTTCTTCGCCATCACACTTTTCTTTTTCATCATTGCGATTAACTAATCGTATCTTTTCTTTTAAACATAAAATACGCCTGGCGCTCGGTTCCAAATCCCAGCAGTCACTTACATTTCTATAAATCTGAACACATTTTTTTCCGTCTTTATGATTCCTACATTCTTCAGGAAAAAATTTTTCATATTCATGATGTTCACTTTCCAATTGAATTCTGCACTTCACCCGATCGTGAATATCTAATAACCCCCCACACTTCAAACGATCAGGTTCAATGGCCGATGTGACACCTGTAAACGTACACTTCGCCCGTGCATAAACATAATTCTTCCCGACACAATCATTATGCACAATCTCAACGTCAGACATACTAACATTATTCACAAAAATTCTAATTTTATTGTCGTTTTGATTGATAATTATTTCTTCTAATTCTCTACTCTGAATCTCCTTAGAATATTTAAGAATTTTTTTATCTGTTTTGAAATTAAGGGCATAATGATCCAGGTTAGAATCTCCTACTAATTCAAACGTTATTTCATTTTTTAAGTTTCGTGATTTACAGTGCAGATCTTCCACTGAAATATGAAAACAATCATGTAATCCGGGACACGTAAATGTTCGTGTTAATCCATAACTGCTGGTGATGCTATAAGATCCGGCAACAACAAATATTGGGTCAGACTCAAATTCCCCAAATTTCCAGTATCCAGTAATTTCTAACGTTTCATTTGTGAGAGTATTAACTGAAGTAATTGACTCTTGTTTGCTCATGGAAAATTTTATCCTTCCAGTATCATCGCAAGTAACCTTGGTAAATTGCGGTTCTCCAGAGTCTCCTCCTGAACTCGAACCTGAAGAGCTTTCCCCGCTATCACCTCCCCCTCCTCCATTATTACCTCCTCCGCTGCCCCCTCCACCAGCAGCGAAAATAGATCCAATAAAAATACCAAAAATAATTGCTAATAATAATCCTCTTTTCATAACAATGTAAAAAAACTTTATATTAAATAATTTTCTAAATAAAAGGATTACAAATATTTTTATAGTTGGAAACCTATATTTTACAATGCCTTTTAAAGATCCAGGAAAAAGAAGAGAATATAGAAGAAGATGGTATGATAATAATAAAAAGACTGAGAAAGCTTATATTGAGAAAAGGAAAAAAAGGATTCGACACTGGTTTGCACAATTTAAATCGACATTGCAATGTTCTAATTGTAAAGAAAATCATCCCGCAACTCTTGATTTTCATCATACCGTTAATTATTTTAAAGAATCTGGTATCAACATCATGGTATATAATGGATATTCAATTAATAAAATAAAAAGTGAGTTAGAAAAGTGCATTGTTCTATGTTCTAATTGCCATAGAAAATGGCATCACGAAAATAAGAAACCTTATAAATCCATAATCTAAGTTATAATATGCGTGGGTAGTTCAGTGGCAGAATCTCTCGCTTCCAACGAGATGACCCGGGTTCGAATCCCGGCCCGCGCATACGAGAATAAAAATGACGACAATTCAAAAAACACGAAATCTAGTATGGATCGGCGGAGATAATTTCAATATGTCGGGAAAGATTATTCGAATCAAGAAATCATTAGAGAGAGATGTTGATCTTTTTAATACTGCTTCAGAAGGTATTCAAGGATTATATTTTTCCATCTACCCTTTAATTTTTATTACGGATATGCTTGCTCCAGGAGATTTCAATAACTCCGATAACCCTCAGTATGAATTGATTTCAAAACAGGTTATAGAAAATGTAAGAAAAATTAATACGTACAAAACAACACCGATTATCGTAACAGGATTTCCTGGAGGAACTATTATAACTGAAGACTATTTAGAAGCCGGTGCAACGGAATTTTTTAATTTTAGAGGAAGTAACGACACATTTATTAAATCCTTACAAGAATATTTACGATGACCCAGCAAAATATCTCTTCTTCAACCTCGAAAGAAATATTTTCCCAATGGTATGACAAGTACTACAAAATCTTATTATTTATTCCTATAATTCTATTGGCATTATCTTTTATTCAGCTCGGAATTTCATATTCAACTACTGGGAATGTTATTGAAAAGGATATTTCATTATCGGGCGGAACTTCCATAACAGCTCACGGAAGTTTAGACTCGACAACCGAAGCAAGATTAATGAATGAATTTGATAATATAAATTTAAGAAAACTAACTGACATTCGATCAGGTGAGGCAACTTCTTTTATTATTGAAACATCTTCAACACCAGAAGAAATTAAACCCAAACTTGAGCAAGTGATCGGCTATAAATTGGATGAAACTAATGCCAACATAGAATTTACAGGTTCAACCTTAAGTAATAATTTTTATCGGCAATTAATCACTGCACTTGTTGCTTCTTTTATCCTGATGTCCCTCGTCGTATTTTTATTATTCAGAAGTTTTGTTCCAAGTCTCGCTGTCATCTTTGCTGCCTTCGCTGATTTAGTAATGACTTTAGCATTGGTAAATATCATCGGATTAAAATTATCTGCTGCAGGTATAGCCGCATTTTTAATGCTAGTAGGTTACTCCGTTGACACAGACATTTTATTGACATCGAGAGCATTAAAAAGAAAAGATATTCCATTAAACTCAAGAATTTTTAGTGCGTTCAAAACTGGAATTTTAATGACATTAACAGCATTAATTGCAGTGCTTCCTATATTTTTTATAACTACCGGAATTCCAGATTCATTTAGACAAATTTTCATAATTCTCTCAATTGGCTTATCTGCGGATATTTTGAATACATGGTTAACAAATGCGAGTTTAATTAAATGGTATTGTGAAAAGAAACAAATATGAAGATACATATTCGAATTTGGATTTTAGTATTGGTCTTAGCAGCATCGTTATTAGTCATCTCTCCAAGTTTTGAAAAAGGAGTTATCATAAAAAGTGTTGACAGAAATTCAACCGCATATGATGCAGGTTTGCGGCCAAATATTATTATTAAATCTCTCAATGAACAAACAATTTTATCTGTAGATGATTATTCTTCTGCTGTAAGTAATATCATTCCGCTAAACGCTACAAACAAAACAAAAATTGTCATTAATACAAAAGAAGGAGATTTCATTTTATTTACTAATGAAATTCCAGAAATTACGGTTTCAAATATTCCAAAAACAAAAATCAAAACAGGATTAGATTTGAGCGGAGGTGCTAGGGCGTTAGTAAAAGCACAAGATATTCAATTATCATCGGCAGAATTAGATGACTTAATTGCAATTACTAGTAACAGACTAAATGAATTTGGAATAGCTGATGTTTCTGTAAAGCCAGTAACTGATTTGTCAGGGAACAACTTTATGTTAGTGGAAGTAGCAGGTGCAACACCTACTGACATTGAAGATTTAGTATCGCAGCAGGGAAAATTCGAAGCTAAAATCGGAAACGAAACTATTTTTATTGGTGGAGAGAGGGACATAACTTATGTAGCCAGAATCGGCCAAGATGCTGGCGTTTATTCTTGTAATCTAATCACTGATGGAGAAATTTGCAGTTTTAGATTCGCAATCTCTTTAAGTGAAGAGGCGGCACAAAAGCACGCACAAGTAACTAATCAATTATCATCTGATCAAGAAAATCCACAGTATCTCGAAAAAAAATTAGACTTATATTTAGATGACAAATTAGTAGATTCATTATATATCGGAAAGGATTTGAAAGGCTCGACGACAACTCAAATCGCAATTTCAGGCTCTGGATCAGGAATAACACGACAAGAAGCATTCGACAATGCAGAATTAAATATGAAACAATTGCAGACAGTTTTAATCACAGGAAGTTTGCCATACAAATTAGAAATAGTTAAAATTGACACCATTTCTCCAGTTCTCGGTAGAGAGTTCACTAAAAATTTAATGATTTTCGCACTTACAGTTTTTGCCTTAATTTCATTAATTATTTTTTTCATCTATAGAAAGATAAAAATTACATTAGCAGTAATCTTAACAATGATTTCAGAAGCTCTAATTACATTAGCAATTTCCGCGTTAATTAATTGGAATCTCGATGCACCAAGTATCGCCGGTATTATTGCCGGTATGGGAACTGGAGTTAATGATCAGCTGGTTATTCTATCTGAAGCTACAAACAAACGCGGAACATTAAAGGAAAGAATAAAATCGGCTTTGTTTATTATTCTCGGCGCATTTTTAACAATCGTTGCAGCAATGATCCCATTGTTTTTGGCAGGTGCAGGAATGTTGAAGGGCTTTGCATTAACAACAATTTTAGGAGTCAGCGTAGGAATATTAATAACTCGACCAGCATTCTCAGAAATCGTAAGAAATATAATGAAAGAGTAATTACTTTTTCTTCTTCTTATCTTCCTCTTCAATTTCTTTTATTTTCTCAAATATAGCTTTATCTACAAAAGCCTTAGCACTAGGAAAATCAAATCTTTTTTCTCCTTGAATGATTTTCATAATCTTTTCATATAATTCATCATCAATACGTATAACTGCCATAAGAATAGACTGCCTTCAAAACACCGTTTCCCCTTAGTTACAATAAGTAACAATTTGTAACTTATAAATCTTTCGTTCTGTCATAAACATTAAAAACCTATTTTTCTTTACTCAAACATGTTACCAAAATATCACATTCTCTCTGGTTTACTATTGGCACTAGCGTTATTTTTATTTTATGATATATCCTATTTACAAGCACTCATTGTTTTTCTTGCTGCATTTCTCATCGATATTGATCATTATCTTTTGTATGTGATAAAGAAAAATGATGGGTCTATAAAAAATTCAATGAAATTTTTTTACGCAAAAAGCAAAGAGTGGTTAAAAATGTCAATAGAAGAGCGAAAAAAATATAAAAGAAGCATTTTCATTTTTCACGGCATTGAATGCTGGGCACTTATGTATCTTCTTTATCCCATATTTCCTTGGATGATTTTCATTGGCTATGGTTTTGCCTTGCATATGGCTCTTGATTATATCGATCTGTTCATAAAACGAGAACCACTCATTGTCAAGTTTTCACAACTTTATGTTTACCTTACGAATAAAAAGAAAAAAGAATTTTTCTAAATTCCATAACTCTTTTTTTATATTTTAAGCTTGGATGTTAGCCTAATCTTCTTAGCTTGCCTATTTATTTTTTAAGTTACCAATATATTTTGTTAATTAAAATTATTTTTCAATACTATATTTTTTAGAGCTAATTACAACTTGCTCATAATAATCGAGGTTTACAGATACAAATCATTTCTTATAAAAATTCGATGATGTCTGGATTTTTGCTCCCAAACCATCAACAATTTCAATGCCTAACTCTCGGCAAACCTTTGCCTCAGGAATTTCATATGAAAATCTATCGCCTCCTTTCGCAAAAATATCCGGCTTAACAGCGCGTAATGATTCACACACCGTGATGTCTTTGTCAATACTCAAGAAAACTTCATCAACATCTCTCAATGCTTCTATAATTTTCTTTCGCTCTTCAGCAGCCATAAACGGCTTTCCTTTTTTGATAACCGCTTGTTCATCATTATTCAAGATAACGATCAGTTTATCACCAAGTTTTTTAGCTAAAGAAAAATATTCAATGTGGCCGACATGCAACGGATCAAAAAATCCCGATACTGCAACAACTTTCATATCCCTCATTACTTCAACAAATATTTAAAAGTTTTTAAACTGGCTTGCTCATTTGTCTACATGAAAAAAGAAAAAGATTCCCTCATCGAGGACGTTGCCCTTGGTTCATTATGGAATTTTATCTTGACATTTTCTGCGCGGTTGGGTGGTTTTTTCTTCGTTATCATCATAGCGCGATTTTTGATGCCGGAAAATTTTGGTATTTACACCCTAGCATTTTCAATAACGCTCATTGTTTTGACTGCATTAGACACAGGATTAAATCAAAGTTTATTGAAGTATGTTTCTGACGCATTGAATAAGAAAAATAAAAAACTAGCTGCGGCAAATTTCAGATATTTATTGAAATTAAAAATAATTATAACCTGTTTAGCTTCATTATTATTAATTCTTCTATCCTATCCCCTATCTATCTTTATTTTCAAGCAGCCCAAATTGTTCTTTCCATTAATATTAAGCAGCATATACATTGTAACCCTTTCAATAGGATCTTTTTATTCTTCATATTTTTACATCATCAAAAAACTTGCACATGTCACAATTAAGCAGACCATTTTCGAAATAACAAGGATTCTTGGCGTTGTAATAATGTTTTTAATAATTGCGAAGGAGCAATATATTATCGGAATTTTTGGCGTGTTAATTTTATCCATGCTTATCTCCACCGTATACTTATTGTATCTCTTAAAGAAAATAAGTCCTTTTCTATTTAAACCGTCGAGAATTAAAGTCGAGAAAAAGAGAATGATAAGATTTGCAGTATATTTTAGTGCTATAGGGTCTTTATTGGTAATATTTGGATATATTGATACACTTATGATAGGATTTTTTATGAATGCATCCTATGTTGGATTTTATAGCGCCGCATTAGCAATATTAACTGGAATCTGGGGTTTCCTTAATATATCGCAGATTTTGTTGCCTTTATTAACCGATTTAAGAGATGACCAAATACAAAAAGAATTTAATAAGGTGTTTAGGTACTTAGCAATAATTTCAATCCCTGCTATTGCAGGCATGGTCATTCTTGGAAAATATTTCATAACTTTAATTTATGGCTACGAATACCTGCCGTCTGTATTTCCGTTTTACATTCTTGCCGTGTTAATTTTTGAAATACCGTTGATAGATCTTATCAACCCCCTGTTTTCTGCAAAAGAAAAACCGCAAATTATTATTAAAGGAACTATAATTGCAACCATCGTCAATATTGTTTTGAATGTTGTTTTCATAACGTTGTTTTTGAAGCAGTCAGCAGTAATGGCTATCATGGGGGCCGCACTTGCAACAGTTATCAGCCAAACAATCTACATAATTATTCTTCTTGCTTACGCAAAAAAAGATTTCAAAATATATTTCCAATATACGCATCTTATCAAACCGCTGTTCGCCGCGCTCATTATGGCCTTGGTATTAACACTGATTAATGCACAATTTTCTGACATGAACTTACTATTAGGAATAGTAGAGATTCTGCTCGGAATGGTGATTTATTTCACCTCTTTGTATTTCATGAAAGGCATTACTCAAGAAGATATCCAAATTGTAAAAGACTTAATTAAACGATTTCGATAAAATTTCTTTTAAACAGGCAGCAACATATGTCTGATCTTCTAAAGACAAATTGCTCGAGCTCGGCAGATAAAATCCTCGTCTTCCTAAAGCATCAGCAATAAAATAACTATCAGTACAATCCGGCGCATTCTCTAAAGGTCCATTATAAAACACCGGCTGTTGATGCATCGGGATAAAAAAATTTCTCGTATCAACTCCATTTTCCTTTAATGCCTCCACAATTTCCTCACGAGCTTTTTTTATTTCTTTCGTTAATACAACGCCATACATCCAATACACATTTTTGCATCCTTCTTTTTCTATCGGCAAAACAATCCCCCTCGTTTCCTGTAATAACTGGTTATAATTTTCTCCAATGTGTCGTCGAGCTTCAACGAGCTTTTCTACATTTTCTGTTTGTGCAAAACCAATCGCTGCCTGTATATTTGTTAACCGATAATTAACGCCAAATTCTTGATGCAAAAAGCGCGGATGTTCAAATGCATAGTTCCGATATTTTTTCATTTTTTCAGCGTATATTTTATTGTGGGTAATTGCCATGCCTCCCTCGCCCATCGTTAATATTTTATTACCGTAAAAACTAAAACAACCGATATCACCAATTGAACCGCATTTTTTTCCTTTGTATTCAGCGCCATGTGACTCAGCAGCATCTTCAATAACTTTTAAATTGTATTTTCGTGCTAAAGCCATGATGGTATCCATTGCACACGGATGCCCATAAATATGGACGGCAATAATTGCTTTGGTCTTTCCGGTAATTTTCCCCTCGATTTTTCGAGCGTCAATGCAAAACGTTTCTTTGTCAGCGTCAACTAAAACCGGCGTTGCTCCCGTTAGTATAACAGCATTTACCGGCGCTGACATAGTAAACGTTGGCACAATAACTTCATCACCTTTCTTTAATCCGAGAGCCATGCACGCCAAATGCAGCGCAGCAAATCCGTTTGAACAGGCAAGGCCATAAGAAACTCCGCAATACCTACTAAAACTTTCTTCAAATTTGTCAATATATTTTCCCGCACTGCTGATCCAATTTGTATCTAATGCATCATTCACATATTTTTTTTCATTGCCTGGCAGCCATGGTGTGCAGACCGGAATAAATTTTTTCTTTTCTTTTTTTTCATGAGCTTCAGTAATGACTGCCATCTTCATTGGCTTTTCTGTCTTGTTTTTCTCAGTTTTTTTTCGTGCCATTTTTTTGTTTTTATATGATCCCATGTTTATGGAGTGTTTATTTTTATTACTTATAATGCTTTTAAAGATTATATTAGTGGATAATAATAGTTAGAATATTAAAGAGAATTCATAAGTTTTTCAATTACTGTATAATTATAAGGGACTATTAATCCTAATTGGTTATATCTTGCTAATTCGTCTTTATCGAAAAGGGAAAATCCTGCTCCCTCCCCAATTTTAACTTTTTTTAAATCTCCATCAAATCGTGCACTAAAATAATGGACAACACCTTCTCTTCTAAGAGGATCTCCAAATTTAGTTTCATCAAAAAATATTTGAGATTCGAAATGGGCAATATATGTTAAAAGTAGGCCGTTTTCTTCTCTCATTTCTCTTAGGAAAGTATCTTCTAAACCCTCTCCATCTTTCATACCGCCGCCAAATGTACACCAATAATTGGGCCAGAACTTATAACCCCTATCTTTTCTTTGAAGCAATAAATTATTTCGATGATTAAGAGGCAATGCAACTACATAACTTCTTTGTATAGTTTTCATGAAACCTAATACTTCAAAGCGTTTTTAAAGATTTATATGATAAGATAATAATCTTTATTAAGCCACTATAGTAATTAATTTTATGAACCTAGAAACTATTTCAGAATCCGAATTACAAAGTTTATTTCAGAAATCACAAGAATCTCCAAGGAAAAGAGCAATAAAAATGTTTCATGATAATAATTATGAGGGCTCTCAGGTTTGTCTAAATGTTATTCAGCCTGAAAGTTACATCCAACCCCATTTTAGATACTGCGATGAATCATTAATACATTATCAAGGAATGTTGTGTGCAATACAATTTGATGAACAAGGAAATGTTAAAAAATCGGATATGCTTGTCAAAAGTTCCCCGTATCTATTTATTCCTGCAAAAACGTTTATGAGTGTAGTCTCGCTGGAAGAAAATTCTGCCTTATGGATGGTGGTACAAGGACCGCATGATCCAAAAAAATTTTCAGAATTTTTACCAGGAACTCCGACAGATAAATATAATTATGCAGAATATTTTGAAAAATTGAAAGGGATTGCTTGTGATAAACACTTCAAATTTTAATTCTCCAACGTCACTCGAAACACATCATCCTCATAACCAGTGCCTGCGCGCGATTGTGTCTCCATGTTAATCATAACCGCTCGTTCTATAGCCTTAAATTGATGAATAACAAAAGGTGGGATAGTAATTAATTCGCCGGCATGCAGCAGCACTTTTTTCTGGTGCGATGTATTATCATATGGTGCCAAAACAACTTCAAACGTTCCCGATAAAATATAAGAATGCTGACGAGAATTTTTATGATAGTGACTGCCGCGTATTGCATCCTTCTCTGTTGAAATCATACCCACATGACTCAACGGTTCATTAACTAAATCAGCAATAATGCCTCGCTCGTCAATATGCACCGGATCAACTTTTTTTATTGTCGCACCAAATAATTCTCCATCCATTTTTTTCTCAATCGCAGATTCGTTATAAACATTATTGTTATTACTATCAACAATGCGCGGATAGGGTATGGGAATAATAAACTTCCCTCCTTGTTCCAAAAATGCCTGATTATTTTTCATAATCTCGTCGGCAAAATTCCACGCAAAAATAATCCCATAATCCACCTGGTCTTTTATCAGATTTTCTTCTTCAATGATCGGAATATGCATGCCCGGAGTAAAATGCCCGACTTTAATTTTTGATTTCTCCGTCATATACTCTAAATGATAATCATGAATTTTGCAATAATTTAAAATTGTGTTCCCCTTCGCCGGCGCGCTAATACCTACAATTTTTTTCCGTTGTTTTTTTAACTGATGAATTAAATCAATAAATGCATCCTTGTGTTCTCGTACTTTCTGGGAGAAATCATCCAGCACTCTCTTGGTATAAATGCCTTTTTTTTCTTCAGTATCTAAAAATTCCTGTACACTTGATTGAACACGATAGCGATTTTTCCAGCTTACAAAAACACGAATTGAATTTCCGTGAATGGCATATTTCTCGATGTGAAAAACCTCCAGACCCTGTTTCTGGAAAAAAAGAGTCAACGGTTTCACGGATAGATATTCCAGATGATCAAGATAAATTGTGTCATATTCTACATTATCAAGCAAATCGATTAAGTAGGGCGCTTCGATGACAAAAACGCCATAATCATCGAGAAATAATTTTATGCTGGCAAGCAGGTCTCTTTTATCATCGATGTGAGCAAATACATTCGTGGCAGTGATGACTTTAGCTTTTCCTTTTTCCCGGGCAATTTTTTCAGCAATACTGCTGTTCATAAATCCTTGCCAAGTTTCAATGCCTCGTTTATTTGCAATGTCTACAATGCGGGGGGCGGGATCAATGCCCAATACCTTTAAGCCATTATTCTTAAAGCCTTCCAATAAAACGCCGACATTACTTCCAATATCGACGGCAAAATCATTGTGCAAATGAAACATCTCGCAAATTGAAGCCGCCATAGCAAAAAAATGTTTCTTTCCTGTTTCGGTTATAGAAGATTCGTAGCTGTACGTTTCTCCATAAAGCAATTCAGGATTGACAACATACATTAATTGCGTCAAGCCACAGCCAGTGCATTGCGCAACCTTGAGAGGAAAATAAATTTCATGACTGTTTAAATCCTCTTTCTTCAAAATTTTATCGGCGGGAGGCAGGAATCCCAAATCGAGAAACGTGTACAATTCTCTTGAATCACACATTCTGCACGAATTGATTGTTTTTCCGAAATTCATCACAATTTTGTATTATTTATCTAATGCACGAAAAAGATATTTGACGTGACTGGGATGATTCGGCGCATCCCACGCAAAATTCTCGCCGCGCAAATGTCTCTGCCATCGTTTAATATCCGCATCAACCATTTTAGAAACCAATTCAGTAAATGTTGTTGTAGGTTCCCAGTGCAATAATTGTTTCGCTTTGCTATAATCTCCTTTAAGATACTGAACTTCGTAGGGTCGCTTATATTGTGGATCAATTCTCACATACATTTTCCAATCCAAACCAGCTGCTTGAAATGCAGCTTCGACAAATTCCTTAACAGAATGCGTGTCATTTGTAGCTATCACAAAATCCTCGGGTTTTTCATATTGCAAAATTTTCCACATAAGTTCAACATATTCCGGCGCGTAACCCCAATCTCGTTTCGCATCCAAATTTCCTAATCGTAATTCATTTGACAAACCCATTTTAATTTTTGCAACTTCATTCGTAATTTTTCTCGTGACAAATTCCAATCCCCGCAGCTCAGATTCATGATTGAACAAAATACCATTGCAGACATACATGCCATAACTCTCTCGATAAATTCTTGCCAATTCAAAGGCAAATAATTTTGCTAATGCATATGGAGAATTGGGTTTAAATGGAGTTAATTCATCCTGGCTTTTGTTCTCGCCATGTAGGTTATGAGAATCACCATAAAGTTCACTTGTTGAAGCTTGATATATTCTTATATTTTTATTGAATTTCCTCACGATCTCTAAAATTTTTAATAAGGCAAGTCCGTTAACATCTGCAGACTGTAATGGCTGGTCAAAAGAACTCCCGACAAAACTCTGTGCAGCTAAATTATATATTTCATCAGGTTTTGATTCCTGTATTGCTTCCAACAAAGAACTCATATCGCTTAAATCACCAGAAATTAAAGTAATTTTATCTGTTATGCCTAAATGCTGAAGTCGCCAAAAATTCGGCGTCGAGACTCTTCTTACTATCCCAAATACTTCGTAATCTTTTTCCAGCAAAAATTTGGCAAGGAATGCACCGTCTTGGCCAGTGACCCCGGTAATTAAAGCCTTTTTTTTCTCGCCTACCATTGTATTTCTCTCAAAAAGCAACTTAAATAGATTGTGGAGAAAGAGTATATAGTTTATTCCAATTGAAATTTGCTGGTAGTCCCGCCATCAACAACAATTTCAGCGCCCGTAACATAGCTGGATAATTCAGAAGCAAAAATTAAAGCCCAGTTAGCAATTTCTTGGGGAAATCCCCAACGTCCTAACGATGTTCTTTCTTCAATTTTTCTCCGGCGTTCTTTATTTTTATAATCTCTGAAATTAATGGGAGTTACAATACTCCCCGGAGAAATAGAGTTTACCCGAATTTTGTATGGGCCTAATTCCGTTGCTAAAGATTTGGTCAATGCAGATAATCCTGCCTTAGTAATAGCATACGCAGATACATTGTCTTCGCCAACATGACAGCCCGTAACCGAGGTCATATTGATAATGGATCCTCGTGAAGCGTACTCATTATTGAGAGAATTTTTTTTCATTTCGTGTACAACTCGTTGCGTAAGAAAAAAATGTCCGGTAAGATTTACGTCTAATGTTCGCTGATAATCTTCTCTTGAAACATTTTCAAAATTTGTAAAATATGCAATGCCGGCAAAATTACAGAGAATATCTATCGTGCCAAATTTTTCTAATGCATATTTAACCAATAGTCCTGCGGTATCGCTCCGCGCAATATCAGCATTTAATCCTATAAAATTAGAACTCTCGCAAGAACCCCAGCCACTTTAGTGGTTGGATGAATTGCGTTTACCATCAATAAATATTTATTTCTAGAAAAATTATCCAAGGGGAGCTAGACAGCCAGCCCTTTGAAAACAGCAACTAATAGAGAGAACTAGCTCATTCTAAATAAATCTTTCGGAGGAACCATGGCATACAAACATAGCCAAAGCTCTCTCGGAGCAAATAAAAAACACATCCAATTAACACCAAAATACCGATATAAAATGATGAGAAAAGAAAAATTGAAAATAATTTGCAGAGTCGCGATCCAAGAAGCATGCAAGCGGCACAACATAGAAATTGAGATCATAAAAGTAATGGACGAGCATGTTCATTTGATTGCAGATGTTCCGAGGACAATCAGCGACGCGAAAGCGCTGCAAATTATAAAAGGACTGTCATCTTATATCCTTTTTCGATTATGTCCCGCATTAAGAAAGCGATATCCTGACGGACATTTCTGGACAGAAGGATATTTTTGCGATGGTGCAGGAAATAGTAATTTTGCTCTGACCTGTCTGTACATAGAAAATCAAGAACTGCATCACAGAATAATTTCAAATTACTAAGGACGCCGTCCTCCGCTCGCAAGCGGATTTTTTGCTGCAGCAAAAAACCTTTAGGGGACGGAGGATGTCACACTGATAATTATTTTTTTCGGTAAAGTCATCGATATCAGCTATACCATAGGGATTTAATCGAGAATCAGCTTTACTATAGTAACAGCCAACAACTTTTGCTCCAGCGTCTAAAAATGTTCGTGTTGTTGCCGCGCCTAAACCAGAAGAACAGCCGGTAATAATCGCAGCTTTATCTTCTAAAATTTTTCCGAGAGGAACTTTGAATAAAGAATCTTTTTTTATCCCTGATTCAATTTCTCTTCTGGATAAAACTTTTTCACGCATTATTGACTTAACCAATTAAGAACTCTTCTGATTCCCTGCCTTGTTTGTTCGGGATTTTTTTCATCAATATTTCGTACTTCAATACAGATGCCTAAATCCGGGTGATGCTCATGAATGTGCTTGAAAAACTTTTCAAAAGAATCCGGACCTATTCTTCCATCTCCGGGAATAGAACCATCATAACATTTTGAAACATTCGCTTTCCAATATCCGCAAGAGTCCACAACATGCAGATGATGCAAATGATCTTTCATTTTCTTTACGGGGGCAATTAAATCGATATATCCATTTCTGTTAATGCTATAATGAGCAGTATCAAAGGTAAATTTTAAAGGAGTTTTTTGAATAACTGTTTGAACATCAGCAGGTTGTTGAACACAATCGCTCCAAACTGTTTCAGGATTTGAATCAAAATCACACGCGCTTGGCGTCGGTAAATTTTCAAGTCCAATAGGAATTCCATCGGAAATACTTAATCCATAGAGCAAATTTTCTCGTATTTTTTGTAATCGGTCAGATTTATTTTCAGGCTCTTTAATGCCTTGAAATCCTGCTGATCCATGCACATGAACATAACTGCTGTTTAATTTTTTTCCTAAGCCAATATATCGCTCCAAAAGACTTTTTCCAACATCATCACTCATATCTGCAATACCTGCAGTATATACTTCTAATCCAGCAAAACCATGAACTATAGATTTCACTCCACCGGCAACTAAAATCATATTTCCATAAATCTGATCGATTGGTTCTTGATTCGCGAAATGTTTTGCCAGTCCACCAATTTCTAATCCCATCTCAAATTTTCCTTTATATTTTTCATTATGAAGAACTTCTTCCTCCAATAATTTTAATCGAGATTCTACATCTCCTTTCCAGAATGCAAAAGTCGGAACATATATCGTGTGAACCATTAAAAATCTATCAGCAATATCTTTTTAAGTATTATTATAGTAAACCCACTAAGTTTTTCGGTAAAAAGTTGGTTTACTAGACCGCAGAGCAATTAAAAGCCACCGAGAAATTTAATTGATCTGCTGTATCTCTTAAAAGGAATAATTGATCATAATTGTTTATCCAACGTTCCAACTAAAATCATATTCCAATGTTTTTCCGTGAGTTCCTCACTGATATCAAAAGAAGGACAAAGATGAACCAACTGTATTCCTTCATCATTCATATACTTTTTTAATTCCTGCGGAAAGAAAAATCGTACAACATGATTCTCTTCATATTCCACAATTAATTTTTCAGAGGATAATTCATGAACTTTAACCAAAAACCTAACTTTATTAATGTGATTTTTTACATCTAATAAAGGAAAGCTCCTTCGAGTAATTTTTATATTTTTATCAGAGATTTCTGCAGTCTTTTCTCGAGAAGAAGGTAACTCATGCATAACCCCCAGTCCATTCCACACATCTAAAACCAGCAGTCCATTTTCGTTTAAATGTTTTTTAACGCTTTTAAAAAAATATTCTATCTGCTTATTTTCAGTTACATATCCTAAAGCTGAAAACATGCAAATAACAACATCAAATTTTTTATCAAGATTAAAATTGCTCATGTCTCCAACATGAAACTCAGCAGATGGACTTCTTTTTTTTGCAATGTCAATCATTTCGGGAGATAAGTCTATTCCAGTAACCTTATATCCGCGCGAGATTAATTCTTCTGTGTGTAAGCCAGTGCCGCACCCTAAGTCTAAAATAGTTTTTATCTGCTTATCAAATTTTCTGAAAACTTTTTCAAGAAAATCGACCTCTTTGCGATAATCTTTTCCTTGATTAAACAAGTCATAATATTTTGCATAATCTGTTTCAAAGTTCATTAAAACAACCTATAATTTGAATGTTTTAAAAATTATGGTAATTAATCATATCCCTTGCTCTTCTCAATAATCTCTTTCACATATCATTTTCTTTCAAGATTGTTTTTAATCTATTTTGAAAGTTTTCTTCTGAAAAAAATTCAGCACGGTGTATAAACTTGTGAGGATTTATTTTTTTTTGCTCCAATCCTTGTATTATTTTTCTTAACTTTTCACTTCCTTCTTCAATACTTTCAAATCCAACGCCGTATTTTCCCTGTTCTAACACTTCTCTGAATGTCCCCCCGTTTTTATGCACTAAAACAACAACTCCTGCAGCTAAACACTCTATTGAAGTCATCGTTAAACTAATCTCTCTTTGTGATTCAATTAAAATTCTACTTTCTTCTACTTTTTTTCTTAATTCATCAAAAGATGGATTGCCGACAAATTCAATTTTTTGGAGTATACCCTCTTCTTTTGCTATTTCTTCTAAATTTTTTTTATAGTCTTCAGAATCTGGAGTTAATCCGCCCACTATTTTTAAAGTATAATCGCTGTCTTTAGCCCCTCGAGCAAAAATTCTTATTGATTCATCGATCATTTTATTGGGCGAAATTCTTCCCAATATAATTGCCTGATTTTTCTTTATAGAGGGCTTATACAAAATATCCTTTGTTTTTATTGCAGGATATAGGCATAATTTTTGCGGATCTAAATACCATCTATCTTTTAACATCTGGTTAGTCCAATCATCTACCGCATAAATTCCATGCTCTTTGGAAAGAGTATTTTTGTGAGGGGTTATCCAGTCTTTAATCATCTTTTTGAATCTTATTTTCCAGCCGTATTTTTTTAACACACTCTCTTCCCCTTCAATTCCCGAGATTCTCCATATGATGTACTTTCGATCTCGAGGAAGATAATCGTGCAATATCCCCCCATCAATATCAATTATAAAATCAACGTCCTCTGCCATCTTAATAAATTCCTTTCTCATAAGCTTTCTCGATAAATTAGGCTCAATACAAAATCTATTTTTTTGTGTACTCAAAAAATATTCTTTTTTTATAGTAATTGGTTCAAATAATTCTTCTATTTTTTTGAAATCAAGTTTCCAAGGTGAAAAAAAATAAACCCCATATCCAAAATTATTAAGGGCTTTAATCAAATCAACAACAACTCGCGGCCCTCCGCCTCCAGAATTTATTTTAAACATAACTACTATGCCCATTTTTTTTGCCATGTTTATAATATTTTCCCGGACATATCCCTCGGGATATCCACACCCAACTCATGAAGAATTGTTGGAGCAATATCTAAATAACTAATCTCTTTCAGATTCTCGTTTTTGTATACTCCATTTTTAATAATGCATATTCCTTGCAACGAATGAGTCGCATCATCAATACCGCGTATAGTAGAAGGATTCCAAGAAGTTTCGTTGCCAATTACAGAGGTATTGCACCCGTACTGCAGATTGTCCAAGTAAATTATAATATCGGGAGCATTCTCTTCATACTTTCCCCTAAAATGAATTTTTTTTATAAAAATTTTAGTATTTAATGCTGCATCGTCATCTCCTCGAAGGTCCATTAACTTTTTTGAAAGTTCATCGATTACAAAATCATAATCTTCCGGTAAAACAATCCCTCCAGGTTCTCTCCCCTTTAGATTAATATAAATTTGTCCCTCATATGCTCCGATGGCAAATGCCTTCGTTTTGCTCCAATCAACGAGGTCAAAATTAAACTGCATTTTATTGGTTGGCAATTGTTTTAGAGTTAAATAATTCTCTTTTATCAACCAATCGGTTAAATTAAATCGTGTATGCATTCTCTGAATTCCATGATCTGAAAGCACAATAATTTTTACATCGTCGTCTAATAAGCCGACCATTTCCCCGATTTTTCCATCGAGATATTTATAATAATCTTTTAACGTATCTTTAAATGGACTGTCAGCATCATATTTCCTATGTTTTTTATCTAAATGTTTCCAAAAAGTATGATTCATTCTATCGGATAAGGGAATTACCCCAAAAAACAAATCCCATTCTTTATTTTTTAAAAGATATAGCATAGAATTAATTTGAACTTCAGTTAATTCATAAACTTTTTTAATAATCTCCTGCTGAGTAATATCTCTAAAGTTAGTAATATCCAGTTTAGGGACGATGCCTAAAGCTTTTTTCAATTCTTCATGCAATTCTGGAGGATGGACTAATCTGAGGCTATCCTTTGTCGATTCTAATAACGAATCGCTGATCATCCAACCGTTAAAAGGTTTTATCGGCCAGGATAAAAGCGCATAACATACAATAGATTTTTTATTCTGTTCAGATATGATCTCCCAAACAGTTTTCTCTTTAAGATTCTTGGAGGTTACAATAGAAAATTTTGAAGAAAAATCTTCTCGGTAGATATATTCAAATATGCCGGTGTCTGCAGGATTTTTTCCGGTGAATATGGAGGTCCATGCAGTAACTGAAAGAGGAGGTATTGTGCTATTCAATCGTGCATATCCTCCGTTTTTCACAAGCAGATTGAGATTGGGCAATTCATCGAGCCATTCTCCAAAAATATACTCTGGAAACGCGCCATCAATTCCCAGCACAAAAACTTTTGACATTGTATGATTTAAGTAAACGTATTTTTAAATCTTTATACGATTTACTTTTCAGTTATGAAAATATAATTTTTTGATGATTAAAATTTATTTTATAAAAATAATATTCTGCAGTTAGATATAGTAAACCAGCTAAGTTTTTCGGTAAAAAGTTGGTTTACGAGGCAGCGGAGCAATTAAAAATCCCCGAGAAATTTAATTGATCTGCTGTAGCTTCGAAAAAATCGAGAAAAAGAAAATTTCGAAGACGACGCAGCTAACACCTCTAGTGCTAAATGTAGTTATAGTGAAAGACATAAGTCTTTCCCTAATAAGTCAACGACAAAACGGATAAAAATTAATGTCGTTGACTATAGCAAAAGTCTTTTCAATAATTATTTCTTTTACGTTCCAGGTCTGCATCATATCTTTTACTCATACTTCTTGTCATCAGTTATTGCAGGTAATTGTACAACTAATATTCTTACCTCATGAGGTATAGGAATAGCGCCATGCACATCTTTTGGCTCAAAGATAATCACATCATTTTCCTGTATTTCATAATCGTTTCCATTTATTTTATAATGTGCTTTATCAAAAAAATAAAGAATCTCAAATGATTGCTGATGAGAATGCAAATGCTCTTGTAAACCCGGAGGATGGGTTACAAATAGAATTTGTAAGTTGGCTATTTCAATACCCAGCTCTTGTTTTATTAATTTCCGGACAGTTCGTTGATCAGGTCTTATTTGTTGTTCTATATCTTTAAATTTTATCCACTTCATTATACTTTCTCCATTTCTAAAAATAATTCTTCTCCCCCATCGACCACAATGGTTTGTCCGGTTATCCAAGAGGAACGATCTGAAGCAAAAAAGAGTGCAGCAAATGCCACATCTTCAGAATTTCCTTTTCTTTTTATAGTTTTAGAAATAGTAGATAAGTTTTCTTTATCAAAATTATTTCTTATTACTCCGGGAAGTATGCAATTAACGCGTATATTATCCTCTCGAGATTCCCGCGCTAGGTTTTTAGTAAATCCTACAACCCCGCTTTTAGCAGTAGCGTATGCAATATTTCCATCTAAAAGAGTTTTATACGCACAGGCAATATTGATAATTGATCCTCCATCTTGAACATTTTTTATAAAATTTTTTGAAGCAAGAAACAAACTCGTAAGATTATTTGTTATAATCACATCCCACATATCGCTATCCATATCTTTTAGAGTTTTCTTTTTAGAGTAATTTCCTCCAACATTATTTACTAAGATGTCTATTTTGGCATATTTTTTTATTATATTTAAAAAAGCTTTTGAAGCTTCTTCACCATTAGTCATATCACAAACAATACTATAAGCCTCTCCACCCTGTTTATTAATATCCTGTGCAATATTATGTATTATATCGCTTTTCCGAGATATAAGGACAATTTTTGAGCCCTCTTGTGCAAACAAATAAGCAATTGCTTTACCGAATCTGTTTCCAACACCACTTATAACCGAAATTTTATTTTTTAGCAGCATTGTTCCAGACCTCTAAAAATTCATTTAATAGGATTACACTTCTTAAATAGATCGCTAATGGTTTCTTTTCATAATTATCTCCTTCTCTATGAAAGGGGAGCATTGAGCAAAAGTGGATAACCTCGCTGAACAGTGTCCTTTCATGCCAGTAAGGGTCTTTCTTTATTTGTTCATATTTTTGAAGTAATGCAGGAATTTGCTCGAGGATTAATCTATAATCTCTCAAGTTTTCTTTTTCATGAATGTTTAATGTAGCATTAATAATATCATTATCCATATAATAATTTAATGTAAACTTATCTTCATGAATGAAGTCATAAAATCCATTAAGTGAATGCCACAGTTTTCCGAGATCATACGCATAATCTCCTCCCATACCTCCCCCATATACTCTTCCTCGGGGGTCTATTAAAATAAATGCATGGGGGTTTTCTTTTTCCACTAAAATATTACCTAGATGCAAGTCTCCATGGATATAACTTATACAAGGGGGATATAATATTTTTTTAAGTTCCTCATCATTTTCCAATTCCTCTAAAATAGGCAAAACCTGTCTAAATTCTTTTCCATTAAGAATTATTTTTTTAGTGTTGATTACTTTTTTGAAGAGAGGGGTAAGTCCGCACATTTCTCCAATTCTATTTTTTGCTCTATTAAAGTAAACATCTTCAACCAAATTGGTGGTGTCTTCTTCAGGAGACAATTTGTAAAGTTTGTAAAACATAAAATCAAAAATAATCTCTAATTGTTTTAAGGCTTCATCAACGGTTATTTTTCTTTCTAAGATTAATCTCCTCAAGGTAGTCATAGGATAATATTTCATTTCTGAAAATACAATTTTTGAATCGATGTCGTATCTAATTATCTCTGGGAAGTGTTCTCTAAGTTCGGGTGGAAGATTAAGGATCCAATTAATCTCATCGACCAATTTTCCCACTCCTTTTTTAGAAGCCTCTTTTCTAACAATTCCATTTAAGATTTGAAGTTTGGCATAAGAACCCGATTCAATAAAAATCTTCTCCATTTTTCAGCAAATTCCTTTTTTAACACATTTTTGATATTTAAATAAAAATTTAATGCTTATATATTCTTTTATCCTCAACGATATTAGGTATCTTGATGGCTAATAATCTCACCTCTTCATTTTGGGTGATAACTTCATGAGGGACTCCTCGAGGAAGTATAACCGTATCATTAGGATGTATCTCAATTTTTTCAGAGCCGATTACTAGAAAACATGCAGTAAAAAAATAGAGTATCTCATCTAAATTTTTATGATAATGGCTTTTTACCGTGCTATGAGGACGAATAATAGTCTCATATAAACCTACGTTCTCATCAGAATCATTTAATTGCCCGTTAAACAACCTTTTTATAAAATAACCTCCATACGGTGAACGGTCTTCTAATGGAACGTCTTTAGATCGTATAATCCTAAAATTAAATTTTTTAGCATAGTCTGTTTTAAAAGTTTTTTTCAATCCCTGTTCAATATTCGCAAAAGATATGTTTAATCTTTTAATTTTAGAGGAATCTAATAAAACATTTAAGGGTCTTGGAGCACTTGGTGATTCTTTATTTTCAAAAATAGAATCTTCTGTGTATCCATAAAATTGTGCAATTTTTTTAGCCCATTGGTATTTGGTGATTCCTTCATCAGAGCCCGTATTAAATATTCCTTTTGCATCGACACTAATCAAAGCAAGTATGCTCTGCGCAATATCCTCGGTTAAAGTTGGATACTTTATAATCTCGTTGTCCAAAAAAATCTTCTCATTATTTTTCAATTTTTTTAATAGTGTAGTAATAAAATCGGGTTTGGTTTCATCATCATCTCCATAGAGGAGCGGAGGCCTAATAATTATATAATCGTCTAAATTTTTTTTAATAATCTCCTCCCCCTCCAATTTAGTAACACCATAAAAGTTAACCGGATGAGGAGCGGAGTCTTCAGTGTAGGGAGGTCTATCTCCATCAAAAATATAGTCGCTTGATACAAAAAGCAATTTCTTTCCATTTTTTTTACACACATCGACGAGGTTCATAGTTCCGATTACATTTATATTTTCACATAATTCTTTATCTTTCTCACAATAATCCGCATCAACTAACGCAGCGGCATGTATGACAATATCAAAATTAAAATCATGGAAAAATGCTTCGACAGAAATTTTATTGGTGATATCTAATTTATAAATCATTTCATTCGGATGTGTTAAATAGGTTCCAATTACTTCAAAGCGTTTGCTCAATGATAATAATTCCATTGTTTTCTTTCCCAAAAGTCCGCTTGCTCCAGTAACTAAAATTTTCATTTAAAAACTTCCTTAAATTTCATTTGAATTATCTCTTTTAAAGAAATCCAGTTGTCAATTTCTAAAATGGCGCGATCTAAAATTCCCGCATTTTTGTTTTGAATATTTCTATAGAGAATGAGGGTGCATGTATCAGAGAAACTTTTATCTTCTGCAATTTCTTCTAATTTTGAAATACCATCATCAATAAATATGTTTGAATGTATTCTCTTCAAAGCATCTATTTTACTTTCGTTATTAGTGTTGATTATGCCATGAAATCTTAATTTATGATATTTCAGATATTCTTGTAGGTGATTCAGCATAAAATCATATCTGCTCGTGACAATAATCAAAGAGATTTCTTTTATTTTTTTTATTTCAGCAAAGGATTCATCAAAATGTATTTCCAAAGGTAATTTTTCAGGTCTTTCTAAATAAGCTTTGGAAGACGCTTTATTATAATCTTCTTCTTTTATTTTCAATTTTTGAATGCAATGTTTCCTTTCAACTTCTTCCTCATTTATTGCATATCCCAATTCTTTTAGGTAGATCGATTTTAAGGTATGGGGAGCCGTGATAACTCCATCAAAATCTAAACCAACGACAAATCTATTTTTTATAATTTTCAAGAAAGTATCTTCTTCAATTTCTTTTAAATTATAACGTTCATCTTGTATCATCATTTTCCAGCACATTCAATAATTGAATAAGGTTTAAAGAATTTTCATCCCCTAAAAATTGAGTTTTCTTTGTTAAGGGATTATGTTCAATAATATGTCTGATTAATCCGGGGGGAATGTTATCTTTTTCAAGCGGTTCGGAAATTAATTTAGCAGAAACATAGCTGTTCCATGAAGGCGTCTCATCTAATAGACTTTTTCCAAAATTCTTCCATCTTTCTTCAAGTCTCCTTTTAATTTCTTCTTCATCATTACAAACAACACGGAGAATAAATAATTCCGGATGTACATCATATATTCGATTATATAATTCATCCCGCTGCCAAGAAAAAAAATAGCCCGCATCGAGAATAACATTCTGTCCTTCGTTTAACATCTGAACAGCATTGTCCGCAAGTTTTTTGTAAACCGCCCTATCTGCTGCATCCCGGAGTTTTTGCGAGAAATCAAAAAATATATTTGCATCCTCCTTTGTTTTTGGATTTAAATCCAGCTCTTTTCTTATAACTGCTGAATGGAATAGAGGAATATTCAGTTTTTCAGAAATTTTTAGTGCAAGCGTGCTTTTTCCAACTCCAGTGTATCCATTCATCAGAATAACAAAATTTTTTAAAAAAAATTTATTAGCTTCTTTTAAATCTTCCAGGTTATTAATGTTTATAGGCCTATTATCTACCTGATTATAGATATATAATTTTTTACAAAGATTGAAAAGAAGAATTCCTAAATCGCTTGTATAATACAATGAATTTTGCAAACTATTTTTTAATACAGGGAAATCCTCTTTCCTTATTTTTTTTACACCACAATACATATATTTTGTATCGAGCAAATCTCGACCGAGGTTTATCACTCTTCCATCTTCGTCTACAATTATCTTATTTCCTTCAAATATGAAAGTGTCTCTTATTTTAGATAATAATACGTTTCTCGTATCAGTAATCATTTTATTAATAACCTCCTTAGGAACAAAAGCATCTCCGTCTATAATCAGTATGTCATCTTGATCAATATAATCCAGAGCTAATTTCAGACTATAGGTATTATGTGTTCTATGATTAATTGGATTTATAATGAGATGTTTGTGTATACTCTTGATCTTATCATAATTTTCTTTTGTCCAACATTCCCCTACCTTTCCGATAACAACGACTACATCATAAGGATTAATGCCGCATCGTTTTAACATATCTATATGTAGTTCAAGGAGCGTTTTATTTCCAATTTTTAGGAGGCATTTAGGGATTTCTTTTCCGGTCATCCCCATGCGCGTTCCTAGTCCACCTGCAAGAATCACCGTTTTCATATTTTATTTGGAATACTCTTTTTTAAAAAGTTTTGTATATAGTCAAACAACTAAGCTTTTCGGTTTTTTTGTTGTTTGACTTATTAGGAAACTAATTTAGCTGCCGAAAGATTAAATTGTTTTACTATGCCTGATTAAAATGCCAAATAAAATGAAGATCCAACTTATTTATGTCCATAAATCTAAAACCACATTCTTTAGAATGTGGTCGTAGCTTTAAGGTTTTAGATTTTGGATCACAAGAAAATGCGATGCATTTTCTGTGCAGAAAATTCCGCATTAAGAAAGAATTTTCTTGCATCCAGAAAACCAAAACAAACCACACACAAGGTTTTCTTGATATCAGTCATACCTTTCAAAAAATTCGTGTAAAATCCTCCAGCAATTATAGTAAAAGACAGAAATTTTTCCCAAAAAATTTCTGTTTTTCCTAATATAGTAAACCAACTAAGTTTTTCGGTAAAAGTTAGTTTACTAGACAGCAGAGCGATTAAAAGCCACCGAGAAATTTAATTGGTCTGCTGTAAGTCAAGGCGCACACGGGGAAATATCCGCGTCCTTGACTATAATCCAATATCAAAAAATCTTGGTGTGTACTTGCACCTTGAGTGCAGGTTTGTTAGATCCCGGGAAAATTTCTTTCTGAAATCTTAGGGCACAAAAAGTCATAGACTTTTTGCTGCAGAAAAAAGATGACACCTTAGTGGCATCATCTGCTTAAAATCCAAGGTCTACTTTTTTTCTGCAGCATGAAAAGTAATCAAGAAAGATTCAATAATATGATGCCGACGAATAGAGAGATAATCGGTAACAAATACCGGCGATTCAGTAGTCAATTTTTTTTAATAGATGTTCAAGTTCATTTTTTTCAGTGTATATTTCGTTGAGTTCCTCAGGGTCTTTTTCTAAATCATACATTTCTTTATTTTTTCCGTGGAATGCTCCGCATAGATAACATCGGCTATTGTCCCGAAGAATCATTTTTTCTTTTTTTGATCGTATCCCATATGCTTTTTGAGCATATCCATCAAAAAACATGACCGTATTCCTTATTTCCTCCCCGCCTTTCATTATCCTTAATAAAGATCTTCCGTCTATATCCTGCCTTTGATCTTTAAGTAACTCTAATAGCGTCGGCACAACATCAATTGTTTGAGTCAATTCATAAACAGTTTTTCCAGGCAATCCAGGGACATGCATAAGAAAAGGAACATGAACTGAAGAGTCATATAATCCTCCCCTACACAAATAAATGGTATGTTCCCCAAAATTATCTCCATGATCTGAAAGTAAAACTAAAATAGTATTATCCCATAATTTTTCCTTTTTTAATGACTGATATATCCTGCCTAATTGTTTATCGAGATAAAGAATGGATTTATTTCTCTTTTCTATAATTTGTTCAAGATAGTCTGCTCCAATATCAAAAAATCTTTTCTTAATATATTCTTTTTGGAGAGGAGACTCCATATTATTTAAAATTGAACGTAAAGAAGTCCCTTTTTTTATGCTGGGTAACTGCACGGAAGGATAGGGATAATGACTGTCTATTAAATGCATGAAAAGAAAAAAAGGTTTTTCCGATGATTGCATCTGGTGTATGGCCAAATCAACAACTTCTTGAGCAGAATAAAAATGAGGAGAAGCTCTTGCCTTGAAATATTTTTTACCAAATGCATAAGCCCAATGGGGCAAAGACAACAATGTTTTTTTTATTAATGAATTATTTAAAATTGAACGTTCTACCTTCCTTTCCATAAAGGTATCAAATCCTTTTTTGAACCAAAGGTGAAGAGGAGTGGCAGAAAAGGTAGAATACCCTCTTTTTTTGAGGTATATCGGAAACCAAAACTTATTTTTTCTCAAAGCAGTTATCTCTTCTTTTTTTGTATTTGGATGTTGATGAAAGAACCCTAAGGTTGAAGGATATTTACTAGAAAATAGAGAAGTTACCGAGACATCAGAAGCATTGGAAACGGTAAAATTATTTTTAAAAACAACTGATTCAGCGGCAATCTGTTTTATATGTTTATCATACTGAATTGAATTTCCATATAGGCTAAGATCTCGAGGTCTAAGACTATCACATATTATAATCACTATATTCGGTCTCATATATATCCATAATATTTTAACCGTTCTTTTAATGCTTTTTCTTCTTCCTCACTTAATATCTCTTCATCTTCGGAAAGGAATTCTTCATCATCATTTTTTTCATCCATTATGTTTTTCCTCATTTAAAAAAATTACATCATTAAAAATTAGTAACCATCATACCTACTTTACCCTGTTTTTCTGCTTCTCCGGCGCTCAATCTTGTTTCAGAAAGATCTTGTATGCCTAACCTTCTTCTTTCGTTATAATCTTCAATAAATGTATTCTTAACATAATCTTGCAATCCTTTTATTCTTTGAGCATATCCCTCTCCTCGTGCTAGTTCAATGATCGGTAGAAGAGCTTTAGGTCTTCCAATGTAATAAAAACTTTCTTTTCCAGCCCAGGAAACATCTTCCTCTGTAATTTTCTCTAAATCTAATGTGGGGCGATGAGAATCATCATCTTCAGAACGATTAGCTCTCGCTCTAGAAAATGCTTGATAAATCATTTCTTGGAATTCATGATGACCTTCTGCAAGTCCCCTATTTTCCGCTAATTCAATTATTTTCCACATTGATTTTGTTGGACTAAAAGCATAAATCCCGAATAGTTTTCGGATAATCATCTGCTCTTCATGAGAGGGGTGATTAATAAACCTGCCTTGAGGATGAAAAGCAGGTTTATAGTGGGGAGCTATTCCATTTTCCGGATCTCCGAGATCCCAGACTTCTATACTTGCCATGTCATACTTTTCCGAAAGTTTTAAAACCGGTTCATGAAGAAACGATTTTGCTCCTCCCGGCTTATCTTCATAACCTTCATCGATAAATTCATATTTTTCACAAAGAGTTCTTATGGGGGTTCCTGGATAGGGAGTAAGATGTCGTACTGAATAGCGATCAGGTTTAATTCTCCACATCTGTTCAATAGTATCAAATATCATTTTTCGTGTTTCAAAAGGAAATCCAATAATATTATACAAGCTTACATGTATATTATTTTTCATGAGAACTTGAGACGCTGCCTCTAAAATACCCGGAGCCATTGGCCGGTTAAGAATCTCTTTTCGCAACCATTCATTTCCTGATTCCGCCCCCATTGCAACAGCAGTACACCCCATCTCTGCTAAAATTTCTGCTTTACCTGAAGAGAGAGCTTTACCCTTTTTCAACCAACCTCCACTACCATTATCATGTCTATGAATCAGATATTCAGGACGACTCATAGTAAAAAAAGTGAGGTCGCGCTCTGGATTAAGAACTATATTCCAAACGTCTAAAATTGCCTCCAAATCTTTTTTAGGCATAGTAGGTAGATTTTCGTCTATTAGCTGCATATGATCAAATTTATATTTGTCTCTTAATTGCTTAATTCTATATACTAATTTTTCGGCAGATGAATGATACTTATACTGTTTATTGTCGGTTTTTCCACCTTCATTAGGGATGACATGCAACGCTGGTTGAATACAGTATGAACATTTAAAAGGACACCCCCTACTAATTTCAACATAACCTTGTTTCCGCAATTTTCCCATCCACGGTCGAAGAAGATGTCTTTCATCAAACATATCCCAATCAGGCAAAGGTAATTCATCTAAATCTTCTATACCTGGAGCTTTAGGATTTCTTAATATCTCATTATTATCTGGATGCTTAAACCAGAGACTCCTAACATCACTTACATCTTTTCCTTGATTTATTTTCCGGATAAGTTCAAGCAAGGGTTTTTCACCTTCACCGACGCAAACAATATCAATGGCCGGATTATTAATTGCACGATACGGTGCAACCATTGCATGAGGGCCTCCAACTAATACCGGAATACCAAATTCTTTTTTTGCAGGTAAGATAAAATTGGTAGCCCCAAGAAAATCATAACTTGTGGAAGATAATGCAATCAAATCAGGACGGTATTCCTCAACTTTTTTTGAAAATTCTTGCTTTATGTCTACATATTTTCTTTCTGGTTTATATCCTGCCGCTTTTTCTTCACCAATTTTTTCTCTTAATTCTCTTACTGATTCTTTAAAGGAAGAGTTTTTGTCTCTTAGAAAACTCGTATCAAACAATTGATGATCTATACTGTGCTCTTCTAATTGCCCTCCTAAAATGGCTAGTGCAGGATGAATAAATCCATCTTCTATATCATTGTGATAAACAAAAAGTACTCGAGGATTATCTCCTTTCCGGTTCCATATAATCGGATGGTTTTTGTGAGATGTAATAGGAAATTGTCGCGCAAAATCTTCACTATTTTTGACTCCAAAATCATCTTTTTTTGCCATTTAAAATATAATATAGTGCCCTATTTAAAATTTGTTATGTCGAGAGCGTGTCTAAAAAATAATTTTAAATTGAGTTCACCTCATCTTTATAGTTAGCAAAGAGGAGGTGAACTATGTTAACTAGATGGAATACAGCAATAAATAATTTAAATTTTGCGCTTCACGAAGTG
>Ga0209542_10002122_pt1 | contig 45218 bp, 42 predicted proteins | sample RifCSPhighO2_01_FD_184028 | JGI IMG/M metagenome (GOLD analysis project Ga0209542, IMG submission 184028) | Soil microbial communities from Rifle, Colorado - Rifle CSP2_plank highO2_0.1 (SPAdes) (version 2) | ecosystem: Environmental > Terrestrial > Deep subsurface > Rock core/Sediment ...
TTTCATTTGGCTCTTTTGCTAAACGAACCGCCGAAAACCTGGCCATTTTAATGTCGGTACTGATGTCGCTTAAACAACGCCATCAAACCAATTTCTTCTTAGAGTACATGAAGGCGTGAGGGGTTACCACCAATAAAATTGACACATACTATTTATAATGATATAATGGAAACGTAGTTAACTTTTACCTTTGCATGGTGCAGGGGTAGGATTAGCTATATATAAAAGGGGGTTTTCATGAACGAGAATGAGCAGGGGGGTTATGGCGGCATGTTGATGCTGTTTGGCGTCGTTTTTCTGGGAATTGTTCTGTGTAAAGAACAGTGGAATTGGTGGATAGCTGTGGCTATCCTGATCATGTCCGCTGGCGGAATTTTGTTTTGGCGGGAAAAAACCGTCGAACGAGCTGAAGAAAGGACCAAAGAAAAGTGGAAAGAAAACGGAGTGGTTAAAAAATAAAAACTCCGTTTAAAAATCCAAAAACCCCAAACCGGCCACAAGAAAGGTGGCCTTTTTACTTGCTTGCAAACTCATAAATATGATATCGTTAGAAAAATCATAACTATTATGGATAAAGCATCAGCTTTAAAAAAACTGGAACAGGAAATAATACATGATAACAATCTTCCGCTTGGCACCAATTTGATATTTGGCGAAGGAAACCCGAATTGCGATGTGCTTTTTATTGGCGAGGCGCCGGGAGCCGTGGAAGACCAACAAATACGGCCTTTCGTTGGACGCTCCGGTCAATTGTTAAGAAAACACATTCGCGAACTTGGTTGGAAAGAAGAAGACGTTTATATTACTAATATCGTAAAACGCCGGCCACCTGAAAACCGCGATCCTTTACCTGAAGAAATTACGGCCTACAAACCCTACTTAACCCGCCAAATTGAAATTATCAACCCTAAAATCATTGTGCCACTGGGGCGTTTTTCCATGAATTACTTTTTGCCGGATGCCAAAATCAGCCGTGACCAGGGGCACCTTTTTGAGGTGGTATTTCATGGAAAAACGAGAATATGGCATGTAGCCCCTATGTTTCACCCCGCCGCCGCATTACGCGGCACAACAGCTATGAAAGCGTTTGGGGAAGGTTTTAAAAATCTGCCGAATATGTTAAAAAAAGTGGAAGAAATAAAATCGCCCGTTCTTTGACAACCAGGAGAATGCCATGGATTCCGATCAATTCGACAGTATTTCGCCGCTTGATTTTCGGTATGTTGACCAACAGACAGTAGCCTGTTTGTCGGAAAATGCATTTACCCGCTACAAACTTTTAGTGGAAATTGCTCTTGTCAGAACGTTATGTCGCTACGGATTATGTTCCCAAGAAACAGTAAAAGAAATTGAAGATGCCTGCAGGCAAATAACAACCGACCAGGTGTACCAAGAAGAAAAACGAATCGGGCACGACATCAGGGCGCTGGTAAATTGCATCCAGGCAAAAGTAAGCGACCAGGCAAAGCCATTTGTCCATATGACCGCAACCTCCTACGATATCATTGATTGCGCAAGGGCGGTGCAGATTAATGCGCTAATACATGATGTCGTTATTCCCTCGCTTTTTGATTTGGAAAAAGTTCTCATAGAGATTACCCTTAGGGAAGCTGACACCGTGCAAATCGGTAGAACGCACGGACAACACGCCGTCCCTATTACCTTTGGATTTGCCCTGGCAGAATACGTTTCACGCCTTGGCGCCTCCATTGAAACCATACAAGAACTTGCAAAAAATATAAAAGGCAAGTTTTCAGGAGCGGCGGGGGCCTATAACGCTTCTTCGCTCTTTTTCCATGAGCCTGAAAATTTTGAAGAGGAAGTACTGGCGGAGTTAGGGTTAAAGCCTGCCGAACATTCCACGCAAATTGCGCCGCCGGAAGCTATGGCGCGCACCCTGTGCGAAACCACTATCATAGCGGGCATTCTCTCAAACCTGGCCCGAGATATGCGGAATCTTCAACGCACAGAAATCGGAGAAGTGGGGGAAAAATTTGAAACAGATCAGGTGGGCTCTTCTACGATGCCCCAAAAGCGTAATCCGATTAACTTTGAAAACATTGAAAGTATGGGCAAAATTGTAAATTCTCGCATGAGCGCGGTATTTATGGATCAGATAAGCGAACATCAGCGAGATCTTACCAATTCCGCTTCAGGGCGCACACATATTGAAATATTTGCCTATACCATTTTGATGATAAAGCGAATGACAACAACGATGAAAAAACTTGTCATTGACCAATCCAATATTGTGCGCAACCTTGCTATGCAAAAAGATTTAGTACTTGCCGAACCGCTGTATATTATTTTGGCGGCACTGGGCCACCCCAATGCCCATCAAGCCGTAAAAATACTCACAGTAAAAGCACAACGTGAACGCCGATCGCTCCAAGAAATTATTAATGAAGATAAAGAGCTGGAAAAATATATTAATAAAATGACAGCACATCAACGTAATATTATTTCAAATCCGGTTCTTTACACCGGCATTGCCTCAAGGAAGGCGAAAGTGATAGCAAAAAGATGGAAGCAAAAACTCGGCCTTTGATGGCATAACAATAGGGGCGATTGTCAAACGACGACGCCTTTTTTATTTCATCATTTTATGATACCTTGAGCTACGAAATGGTTTCTTTGGATTTTCTTCAATTTTTGAGATAGAAATTTGATAGAATTTTTTATCGTAGCCTACGGCTACGGGAAAAAATTATAGCAGATTTCTAGCCAAAAATTGAAGAAAAGACAAGAAAATTCATTTTAAATGTCCATTTCGTAATTCAAGGTATAATAATAATTCATGTTGTAAAATAGCCTATTTTTGATATAATAATGAAATATTATGCAACCAAAAGCCACTATTTTTGAATTCACTTCATATACTTTTGAACCTGACAAAAAAAGGATTCTTTTTAGTTACAAAACGGTATTTAATGGCCAAGACCCACTGGTTTTTACCGAAACCATAACCCTGCCTAAAATACCCAATTTGCAAGGCCTTCCCAAAGAAGTAATTAAAAAATTACTGGAAAGCCTACACCTGATGCTGGGCATCAGTTACTATAAGTTTTATTGCCCGCCCCTTATAAAATTTGGCAATGAAAGCGAGGTCTCGCCAAAAGCGGATGCGACAAAGGTAACAACGCCTTATAAACTATCAAAAAAAGAGGCTGATTTTTGGAATACCATATATAAAAAAGGTTTGGGCGAATTTTTTTATGTAAACAAATTAAATCCAAATAATTCCCCGAAATTTCCTTATCATAAAAATGTGAAAGAAGTTTCCTGCTCCTTGGGAAAAAATAATAAGTGCCTGGTGGGAATGGGGGGAGGGAAGGATTCGATTGTCGCAGCTCAATTATTAAAAGAAGGTAAATTTGACATTGAAGCATTCGTGGTAGCCACTAATAAAGAGTCGCCCTTGGTAAAAAAAATAATAAAAACCGCAAACATCAAAAGCCTTACCATAGGGCGTCGGCTTGATAAAAAAGTGTTCCAGCAACATCAATACAATGGACACATTCCTATTTCGGCGATATACGCTTTTTTAGGCGTACTATCGGCGGTATTGTACCGGTATTCCTATGTAATTATGGGAAACGAACATAGCAGTAATTTTGGGAATCTTACCTACAAAGGATTGGAGATTAATCACCAATGGAGCAAATCGTTTGAATTTGAAACGCTATTTCAAGATTATATAAAAAACTCCGTAACTGGCGATGTGTTTTACTTTTCTTTACTGCGCAGTTTTTATGAAATACGGATTGTAAAGCTTTTTTCCAGACAGAGAAAGTATTTCCCGTATTTTTCAAGCTGCAATAAAAACTTCACCCTTGTGGGAAATAAAAATAATACATTATGGTGCGGACAATGCGCCAAATGCGTTTTTGTTTTTACTTTGCTTTCGGCATTTTTAGAAAAAAAAACATTACTAAGTATTTTTAAAAAAAACCTCTACCAAGACCAAAGCCTTTTGCCGTCATTTAAAGATATACTGGGAATGGGCGCCGCAAAACCCTTTGACTGCGTGGGCACATTCCAAGAAGCTCAAACCGCACTGGTTTTGGCCGGTAAAAACTTCAAGGATGATTTTATTGTGCGACATTTGGCCAACAAAGCGGTGTATCATAAAGAAGTTTTTAATACCAATAAAAATTCGTGTATTCCCGAAGCATTCAAGTTTTTGGGCATGGAGTCGGCGCTTATTATGGGATTTGGGAAAGAAGGCGAAATTTCAAAAAAATACCTTAAAAAAATATATCCAAAACTGCGCATTGGCATTGCCGACCAAAAAGAGGGGAGCGGCTATTTGGAAAAACAAAAAGAATTTGACATGGCCATCAAAACTCCGGGCATTAAAAAAGAACTGGTAACCATTCCATACACCACGGCCACCAATACTTTTTTCTCAAAAACAAAAGGGAAGCATACTATTATAGGAGTTACGGGAAGCAAAGGGAAAAGCACTACTTCCACGTTAATTTATGGAATATTAAAACAAGCCCACAAGCCCGTAGAGCTTCTTGGAAACATCGGCAAACCCATGCTCCAAGCCTTATTAAAGCCCATAAAAAAAGATACGGTGTTTGTTTTGGAGCTTTCTAGCGCCCAACTAGATGACTTAGTATTTTCGCCCGATATTGCCGTTGTCACTAATTTATTTCCCGAACACATGGATTACCATGGTAATGTTAAAAATTATTATCAAGCAAAACAAAACATCATACGTTTTCAAAATAAAAATGACTATGTTATTTATAATCCAAAAAACAAGCTATCTTTGGGCTGGCTTAAAAATTACCAAGGCAAGCCGATTCCGTTTGCCAAAGATATTCCTGTAAAAGACAGTGACATTCCGTTATTGGGAGAGCATAATAAAGATAATATAAAAGCTGCTATTTGTGTTGCAAAACTTTTTAACATTCCCGATGCGGTTATAAAAAATACCATCATAAAATTTAAAGGCTTGCCCCACCGATTGGAATTTATTGGAAACTACCAGGGAATTTTATTTTATGATGATGCTATTTCAACCACACCCGATTCTACCATCATGGCCATTAAAGCCATCCCAAATATTGGCACCATTTTTTTGGGCGGAACCGACCGGGGATATGATTTTACACCATTGGAAAAAACCATAAAAAAATATAACATAAAGAATATTGTGCTATTCCCTGAAAGCGGCACCAGGATGCTTAAAAATACTGAAGGTTTAAATATTCTTAAAACCAACAGCATGGAACAGGCGGTTTTGTTCGCTTATCGCCACACCAAACCGGGCCAGGTTTGCTTGTTATCATGCGCCTCGCCAAGTTATTCTTTATGGAAAAATTTTGAACAAAAAGGGAACGCATTTAAAAAATCAGTAAAAAAATTAGCCAAGTTGCAATGAAACGCCATATAAATTATTACTTTTTAATGTTGTCGGGGTTTTTGCTGGTAACCGGCTTGTTATTTTTATCAACGCTCTCAGCCATACCTTCTTTACAAGCGTTTGGAAATACTAATCATTACTTGTTCCACCAATTATTTTCCGTATCTATCGGCCTTGTATTGGGATTTATTTTTTATAAAATTCCTTTGTCTTTTTTAAAAAAAATAACCCCGATACTGCTAATAATAAATTTTCTACTCTTAATCGCGGTTTTTTTACCCATAGTAGGAACTAAACTTTTAGGAGCAAAACGCTGGATTAGCATTGGAAACAATACCTTCCAGCCATCAGAATTTTTTAAGATAAATGCCATTTTATATCTTTCCGCCTGGTTTTCCAATAGGGGGCTTGAACGTTTTAAAAAAGGCTGGATTCCCATGGCAAAAAAGGGGTATTATAATTTCATACGATCTTTTTTACCGTTTCTTGCTTTTTTAGCAATCATTGCGATTGTGTTTGTTTTTCAAAGAGACTTAAGCACCCTGGGCATCATTATGATTGCATTGCTTTGCATTTATTTTACTGCTCAAAAAAATATTTTGCACACCATAGTGCTGGCCGTCATTATTGCAATAAGCGCCCTAGTATTAATCATAAAAGAACCTTATCGAGTCCAGCGTCTGTTAATTTTTTTACACCCCGAAACCGATCCCTTGGGCATAGGACTGCAAGTAAAACAATCATTGATAGCCGTTGGCTCTGGAGGAATTTTTGGCAAAGGGCTTGGGATGTCCACGCAAAAATTCGGATTTTTACCCCAGACCATGTCGGATTCAATGTTTGCCATCTTAGGAGAAGAAACGGGGATAGTCGGGGGCACCATATTGGTTTTACTATTTTTACTGTTTTTATACTTAGGATTTAAAATAGCAAATGAATCTGATACCCCATTTGGTAAATTTACCGCCATCGGCATTACGGTCTGGATCGTATTGCAAGCCTTTATTAATATTGCTTCAAACATTGGCTTATTTCCCCTAAGCGGAATTCCTCTGCCTTTCTTTTCTTACGGAGGGTCGCACGTTATTGCGGAACTTATCGGCGTAGGGTTATTATTAAATATATCTAAAAACGGCTAACTACTTTAAATTACGAAACTCCTCGAGGCTATTTGCGAGAGAATTTTGGCGGCATGGGTGGAAAAATGTTTAAACGTAGCCACGCATACGTTTAACACATTTTTACGGCCATGCCGGCAAAATTATCCGCAAAGAGCCCGAAAATTCTTCTTCACATGGAGTTTCGTAATTTAAAGTAACTATCATGAAAAAAATATTATTTACTGGCGGGGGAACCGGCGGACATCTTTTTCCCATTATTGCCATCGCAAGAGAAACACGAAGACTGTCAGACAGTAAAGATATTTCTCTTTATTACATGGGACATGGCAACCAACTTTCATTGCGCCTACTGGAACAGGAAAATATTAAAGCGTACGCCATCGTGTCGGGCAAAATACGTCGATATTTTTCTTTTGAAAATATTACCGATGTGTTATTTAAAATACCGCTTGGTTTTTTACAAAGTTTTTTCCTGTTGCTTTTTAGGCGGCCAGCGCTGGTATTTAGCAAAGGAGGCTCGGGGTCTTTTGTGGTGGTACTTGCCGCAAGAGTATTGATGATTCCCGTATTTTTGCATGAGTCCGACGCCGTGCCGGGAATGTCCAACAGAATCTCGTCCCACTTTGCAAAAAAAATATTCACTTCATTTGAAAAAACAGAATATTTTGATCTGGAAAAAACCTCACTGGTGGGCAACCCCATTTTAAAAGAATTACTGGAGGGCAGCGTAACATCTGCAAAAGAACTATTCAACCTTACTTTTGAAAAACCCATTCTTTTCTTTTGGGGCGGTTCACAGGGAGCGGAACCTATTAATGACTTTGTATTAAATATCCTCAATAATCTTTTAAAAAATTACGAAGTAATCCATATGTGCGGCAAGAAAAACTACCAACAGGTACAAGCAGAAGCCCAAACGATGCTGGATCAAAACCTTAAAAAATATTACCATGCATGGTCTTTCTTAAATGAGATAGAATTAAAACACGTATTTAAAGTGGCAGACTTTGTCATTTCCCGGGGAGGCGCGGGAAGTATCTTTGAAATAGCGGCTACCGGCAAACCCAGTATCATTATTCCGTTGCCATCTTCAGCCGGCGACCACCAATCCAAAAACGCTTACCAATACGCAAGAACCGGAGCCGCCATTATCATTGAACAGGGAAATTTAAATCCCAACTTTTTTATGGCAAAACTGGATTATTTATTTTCCCGCCCGCAAGAATTGGAACAGATGAAAGCCGCCGCATTACGATTTGCAAAACCATTGGCGGCGCGCGCCATCGCCAGAGAAATATTAGAATATTTAAACATCAAATAATATGCCAGGCAAAAAAAAGACACCAGAAAAAATCAGGGTAAGATTTGCGCCCTCGCCCACAGGCCCCCTGCATATTGGCGGGGCTCGTACTGCGTTGTTTAATTACCTATTTGCAAAACAGCATAACGGCAGTTTTATATTGCGTATTGAAGATACCGACAAGGAAAGGTCTAACCAAGCATGGACCGATGAAATCATTGAACAATTAAATTGGCTGGGAATTGAGTGGAGTGAAGGCCCGGATGTTGGTGGAAAATTCGGCCCCTATAAACAATCACAACGATCAGATATTTATAAAGAATATTTAGAAAAATTGTTGGCAGAAAAAAAAGCTTACTACTGTTTTTGCGTGCCGGAAGATTTGGAAGCAAAGCGCCAGGATCAAATCAGTAGGGGATTGGCGCCAAAGTATGACGGCACCTGCAAAAATCTTTCGGAAAAAATAATTGAAAGTAATATCAAAGAACATAAAACCTCGGTTATCAGATTTTTCATCCATGATAAAAAAGTAAAATTCCACGATGCAATAAGAGGTGAAATAGAATTTGACACCGGGCTTTTAGGCGATATTGTTATTGCCAAAAATATGGATACCCCCTTGTTTCACTTCACTGTAGTAGTTGATGATTTTTTAATGGAAATATCTCATGTTATCCGCGGAGAAGACCATTTATCAAATACTCCGCGTCAAATGTTACTGCAAGAGGCGTTGGGATTTTCACATCCTACGTATGCCCACATTCCACTATTTTTAAATACTGACAAAAGTAAAATGTCTAAACGACAAGGCGATGTAGCACTAAAAGACTACCATGATAAAGGGTACCTACCCGAAGCTTTAATAAATTTTATGGTGCTATTGGGCTGGAATCCGGGCACACAAAAAGAAATATTTAACCTGAATGAATTAGTAAAAGAATTTTCCTTGGAAAAAGTGCAAAAGTCCGGTGCCGTGTTTAACTTGCAAAAACTGGATTACCTTAATGGATATTATATTAGGGAAAAATCAATAAGCAGTTTAACAAAATTATGTTTGCCGTATCTTCAACCACTTAATACTAATCAATACAATGTTAAACAACTGGAAAAAATTATTGAAGCTTATAAAGCGCGCTTAAAAAAACTTTCTGACATTAAAGAGTTAACTGATTTTTTCTTTGTGGAAAAGTTATCGTATGACAAAAAAGTATTAACATGGAAAGAGATGGGGGACAGGGAAGTGAAGGAATCTTTGGAGACATCAGTAAAAATATTATCTAATACAGAAAAGTGGGATAAAAAAAGTTTGGAAGAATTATTAGTTGGCGCCGCTGAAGCCTTTAATACAAAAAATAGAGGATACCTGCTTTGGCCGTTGCGAGTTGCACTTTCCGGAAAAGAGGCGAGTGCCAGCCCCTTTGAAATAGCCGAAATCTTGGGCAAAGAAAAAACCCTGCAAAGAATCGGTGATGCCATTGACAAATTTATATAATTAGATTATAAATAGTTAGTTCCCATGTCACTCCCAGCCACCTTGGAGAAAATAGAATGACTAAGAAGGAAGAAAAGGAGCGTCAAAAAGTATTGGAGGCAGTAAAAAATGGTCGTGAAACCGGCCTAACGCCTCGCCATGAGCTGCTGATTCTTCTGCGATTAATCAAGGAAGACACAGGGAGTTACAGAGGCAAGCAGTTCCCGAAACTGAGTGATATACAGGTACTTGAACTGATTGCAAAGAAACGGGAAAGACTGCTCAAGCAACTCTGTTTCGAGGAATCAATCCCACCCAAAGCTGACCAAGAGTCCCCTGAGAAGAATTACTCTGATCAGCCGCCAACTCAACACCACGATACTGGAGGTGGTAAAAGGATCATGAAAAAAGGAAGTATCTACGGTGGGTGATCGTCAGAGCCTTACCACTACAAAGGAATTTGTAGTGGTAAGGCTTTTTTGTTACTTACTTTTTTGATATAATTACCTTGAGTTACGAAATGATTCGGAGCGCTTTATGGGGGAATTTCGTAATTTGAGGTAGTTAACTAATAGGTAATACTCATTATGCGACAAATATGAACTGGGGAACATTTATAAAAAATACAGTGGCAATAGGGGGCATATTAGGCATGGCTTTTTTAAGCCAGCAGCCTTTGTTTGCATCAAACACTAAAAATTATGCCTATTCGCAAGGGGCGGCAAATAAAAATAAGATGCAAACTAAACTGCAAGATGCCAACACTTGGTTGCAAGACAACGTGTATGCAAAGGTAAGCGCAGGCGTAAGTGGGGGAGTAACCAAAACCGACCCCGCTATCACATCGGTTAAAAAAGAAATAGAAAACCAAAAAAATAATCTGTTACAAAATTCCTTTGATACTTCAAAAAAAATAATTGCTACTCAAATTTTAAAAATACTGCAAGTCAGTCCACAAGACCTTGACCAATGCAAGGCCGATTAACATCACCTCTTTCAGGTATTATGCTTTATATATAACGTCGCAAAATGTAGGTAAAGCGACATTTAGAAAGGGTGGTGGTGGAAAGCACAAACAAACCTATAAAGCTATGGAACAATCAACAAAACCCATACCAAAACATATTCCGGATTTTTTGGATTTTTGCGAGGTGCAAAAAGGTTTGCGTACCAATACGCAAAAAAATTATCAACACTATTTACATAAATTCACCGGCTGGTTGGCTTCTCGCAATCTGGAAGGCTTACTTCCCCATCAACTTACGCCTGAACACATCTGGGATTACCGACTCTACCTTTCGCGGTATCAAAACCCTAAAAACGGGCAAACCCTTAAAAAAAGCACCCAAAACTACTATTTAATCGCTTTAAGAGCCTTTTTAGGCTATTTTGTACAAAAAGATATAGTTTCATTACCCCCTGATAAAATAACCCTTCCTAAGGCCGATAAAAGCACAAAAAGCATAAAATTCCTTACCATAGAACAGGTTGAGAAGCTCTTAAATACCGTCCAGCCCAAAGATGCCATTAGTATTAGGGACCGGGCCATACTGGAGTCATTGTTTTCCACCGGCCTACGGATTGCCGAGCTGGTCTCGCTCAATACCGAGCAATTTGCCAACATAAAAGACAAAAAAGATTTTGAGCTTTCGGTTATCGGAAAAGGTGGAACACCTCGCGCCGTGTATTTTTCACAACGAGCTTTGGAGTGGATAAAAAAATATTTATCAGTGCGCAACTCATCGGAAAAATCATTATTTATAAACTTCCGGGACAAAGATGGTACCGGCGGACGACTTACACCGCGATCCATTGAAAGGATCGTAAAAAAATACGCCATACTGGCGGGAATTCCAGTGTTTACCACTCCTCATACCCTGCGCCATTCTTATGCAACAGATTTACTAACCCAAGGAGTTGACTTGCGCAGCATCCAGGAATTTTTGGGCCATAAAAATATTGTTACCACTCAAATTTATACGCATGTCACCAATAAGCGCTTGCGCGACATCCACCGCCAATTCCATAGCGGCAAAAACCTTAAAAGTTAACACCAAACCCCTACCCTCTTTACAAAGCAATTTGTCGCATAATAAAGACCTACTTACAATCCGCCCACTCCCCCGCCTTTTAATGTAACCTCTCGTTTTATTATGCGACAAAGGTATTCTAACTTGATACATAAAAGTTGTCGCATAATTAAAAGTTTGGTATAATGAATCTGTACATACTTTGAATTACGAAATGCACTTTGAAAAATGATTTTCGGGCCGCCCAAAAGGGCGAACCTCGCAACGTGGCGGGTCTTTTCCCTAAATTCCAGCTGCAAATTTAGAGAAAAGACCTCAAAAGTATTTCATAATTCAAAGTATTTAAAAAATTATGGCTAAAGAAAAATTCAACATCATTGATTTGGTTAATAACGACAGCTGTTTTGATTTGCAGTTTCGCAAGGATACCCGCCATGAAAGAACCAACTCCCCCACTTACTACCGGTGGAAGTCGCAATTTGTGGTTACGGTTCCAAAAGAACAAATAAAAATATTAGAAAAAACCAAAAAAGTAATCGGTTGCGGAAGCGTGTCGGTTTCCAAAAACCAAGCCAGGTTTTCCGTGCAAAAAATTGATGATATTGTTGCAATATTAATTCCATTTTTTATAAAAAACAATCTAAAAGAAGTAATGAAAAAAAACCAGAGCACTCAAATTTTGAGTGCTCGGCCGAGCACCTATCGCAATAGGTGCTCTGGTTTTGAATTATGGCAGAAAGCCGCAAAAATAATCTACCAAAACAAGGGTGTTTACCTTAGTAAATGGCCAAAAAACGACTTATTACATTTATTAGAAATACATAAGGCAATGGCAAAACATAAAAATAAACCACGAAAGCAAAAATGGACCGATATGGCTCAGGCAATCACAAAAAAATCTGAGTAGCAAAAGTTTTACGCCAACAAAAATCACCATGCGTTATGGTGATTTTTGTTGGTACGATTTATATTATTTGCCAAATCTGCGCATTCGCTTATCAAATTCTTGCAGCGCCAAGTCAAAATCTTCTTCAGTAAAATCGGGCCACATTTTTGGTGAAAAGTATAACTCAGAATATGCTGCTTGCCACAAGACAAAATTAGATAACCGCATTTCACCACCCGCACGAATAATTAAATCAGGATTTGGCAAACCGGCAGTTGACAAGTGGTTTTCAAATAATGCTTCATCAATATTTTCAATGGAAACTTTTTCTTCTACGATTTTTTTCACTGCTTGCAAAATATCCCACTTTCCACCATAACTTACTGCTAAGTTTAATTGAAATTTTTGGTTATGTTCTGTAAAAGTTTCTATTTCTTGTATGACTTGTTGCAGTGAATCTGGAAGCCTCTCTTTTTGACCTAATATTTTTAATCTAACCTCTTTATCTATTAATTCTTTATCGCTTTTAAACATTAAAAGCGTATCTTCAAGAAGTTTCATTAAATAATTTACTTCTTCTTGGGAGCGATTCCAATTTTCAGTTGAAAATCCAAAAGCGGTAAGCGTTTTTACTTCCCACTTTTCGCACCATCTACAAAGCTCTTTAAGTTTTTCGTATCCCATTTTATGCCCCTCTAAACTGGCTAAACTATGAGTTTTTGCCCAGCGGCGATTGCCATCGGGGAATAAAACTATGTGTTTTGGTATATTCATAAATACGAGAATCTAGAAAATAGAATCTAGAATACGAACGCCGTCCGTAAAGAATTCTATGTTTTATTTTCTAACTTCTATTTGAATCGGTTTCCTATCCTGATATTTTGCTATTATATATCCAAAAGCAAAAGATAACAATACAAAAAGCATCACGATTGCTATTAACATAATGGTATCAATATGAGCTTTGACAAATTCTTTTATTTTTGATAGAATCATTTTATATAAATACTTTGAATCATGAAATGCTTTTGAGGTATTTTCTTCAAATTTCAAGTTGAAAATTTGATAGAATTTTTAGGCTTACGCAAAGCGTCCGTCTAAAAATTATAGCTAATTTTCGGCTGCTTGACCCGCAGGGCATCCCGAAGGCTGCATTTGGAGAAAAGACCCGAAATTTGTTTTTCAAAATGCATTTCGTAATTCAAAGTAAATAAGTAGCTATAACGATTCACCAAGCACTGACTTTGTAAAGCAAAGTAGTGCTCGGTGGAAATTTTTAGTAAAAATTTCCATGTCAACAAGTAAATCTTCCGGTTCGTCCAGATTAGGCAGAGATTCTGCCGCCCAAAGGTTGGGTATTAAAATGTACGCCGGCCAAATCATAAAAACAGGAATGATTATCGTCCGACAACGGGGCACCAGGTACATCCCTGGAAAAAATGTAAAAAGAGGATCAGATGATACTCTTTATGCCGCAACCCCCGGAATTGTTCGCTTTACTACCAAGTTAAAAAAACTGTTTAACGGTTCACAACGTCAGGTAAAAGTAGTACATGTAGATAAAAAATAGCTTTAACAGCATAAGCGCCGCCCTTTTTGGGGCGGCGCTTATTTTAGTTATTTTTTTGTCGCCGCCTTGATAAATGCCAAAAATAACGGATGAGGGTGGAGTGGTCTTGATTTAAACTCCGGGTGAAACTGCGTTGCCACGAAAAAAGGATGATTTTTTATTTCGATGATTTCTACTAAATCTTTTTCTTTGTTGAGTCCGGCCATTATCATTCCCTGTTTTTGCAACACTTCCCGATACGCATTATTTAATTCATAGCGGTGCCTATGCCTTTCAGTAATATCGATGGCACCATAAGCTTTTTTACTTATGGTATCGGGTGCAAGTTGGCAATCATAAGAACCCAGCCGCATCGTAGCCCCATATTTTTTTTCTTTTAGCAATGCCTTTTGATCTTCCATCACATCAATGACCAAGTGTTTGGCCTTTTTATTAAATTCAGCAGAGGTGGCGTCTTTTAAGTCGCATACATGCCTGGCAAACTCTATGACCGCCAACTGCATTCCCAAACATAATCCAAAAAACGGAATATTATTTTTACGGCAATATTCAATGGCTTTTATTTTACCTTCCACTCCCCTATTACCAAAACCTCCCGGCACAATAACCCCGTCAAATTGGTTTAAATTTTCAAGAGAACTTTCGTTTTTTTCAAAGTCTTCCGCAGATATCCAGGTAATATTGGGTTTTCTGTCATTGGCAAAAGAAGCGTGTTTTACCGCCTCCAGCACCGATATGTAAGAATCAGTCAGGGTGAATTTACCACTTTCAAAGTATTTTCCTACAATGCCGATATTGACCGGTTTTGGCGAATTGGTGATTATTTTTACCAGCGCTTCCCAATCGGCCAAATTACTTGGGCGGGGTTTTAATCCGAATTTTTTTAAAATCCGATTGCCCATATGCTCTTTTTCAAAATTAATAGGAACCTGGTAAATAGAAGCGACATCGGGGGCCGAAATAATATCTTCGGGCGCTACGTTGCAAAATTGAGAAAGCTTCTTTTTCCTGGGCTCATCAAGAGCAAGAATAGACCTTGCTAAAATCATATCCGGCTGGATTCCGGCAGAGTTTAACGTCCGCACGGCGTATTGGGTCGGCTTTGTTTTCATTTCCCCGATGATTTCAGGAACGGGCATATAACTTACCAAAATAAAAAGCACATCTTTTGGATGTGAAATTTTCAGCATTCTTGCCGCCTCCAAAAACAACATGTTTTGGTATTCGCCCACCGTACCGCCGATTTCAATTAAAATAAAATCGGCTTTTACTTTCTTGCCCGCCCTTTTTATGGTGGCAATCACTTCGTTGGGAATGTCAGGAACCACTTCAACGCACTTTCCGTGGTACTCCAAATTCCTTTCTTTGGTAATCACGGACTGGTATACCCGGCCCGTGGTCATGTAATTGTCCGTATAAATATTTTCGTCCAAAAACCTTTCGTAGTTGCCCACATCCTGATCGCACTCAACGCCATCTTCGGTTACAAAAACTTCGCCATGCTCTATCGGATTCATCGTTCCGGCGTCCACATTAATATAGGGATCTATTTTTATTGCAGTGACTTTGAAACCTTTTGATTTTAATATCCTTCCTATGGAAGCAGTGGCGATTCCCTTGCCAATCCCCGACATTACTCCGCCCGCAACAAAAACAAATTTCATAAAATTTATAATGCAAATCTACAAATCTTATGCTAATTTCTGCGAAATTGCGAATACGACGACGCCCGCCACATTAGCATTTTTGTAGATTAGCATGAAATTTGTAGATTGGCATTGCCTACCCTTTTTCTTCGCTGATGATCACCCTTATTTCCACTTCTAAGTTATGATCCAGTATAACTTTTACCGGAAACTCCCCCAGTTCTTTTAAGGGTTGCCCTAGATTGATTTGGGATTTTTTAACCTCAAAACCCATTTCTTTTAGTTTTTCAGATATCTTTACCGTATTTATTGATTCAAAAAGCTGGCCTTCCGCCCCCACTTTTACCGGAATAACAACTTCAATGCCGTCGATATGGGAAGCTATCTCTTGTACCTTTTTAAGATCTTCCTCCACTTCTTTTTCCATCTGTTCTTTTTGGGTCTCCAGCCATTTTAATGCCTGTTTAGTGGCCGCTTTGGCCAGATTTTGGGGAATTAAAAAATTCCTAGCATAGCCGTCTTTGACTTCTTTAAGCTCGTATTTTTTACCGACGTTATCAACGTCTTGGAGCAATATTACTTTCATAGGCATGTATGGGTTAACTGTTTATATATGGTTACAATTTTTCATTCTACTGCAAAGCTTTAATTATTTCAAGCGCCTTTTGGAGCTGGGGGTCTTTTTTGGCTGCAATGTCATCATCGGTTAATTCTACCTTGATATCCGGAGTCAAACCCACTTCAGAAATAAATGAGCCTTTTGGCGTTAACCATTTTGCAATAGTTACTTTTAAAAACGATGCCCCGTCCTGCAATTCTATCACTTCCTGAACCGACCCTTTGCCAAAGGATTTTTCACCGATTAATTTGATATTCCGATTATCCCTCAAAGCTCCTGCTAAAATTTCTGAAGCAGAAGCCGATCCTTTATTTATCAGGACTACCACAGGATAATTGGCAAAATTCCCATTTCCTTCCGCTTTATACACTTGCTTTTCCTTGCCTTTTCCAAAATCCTCAACCACCACCACCTGTCCTTGGGTCAAAAACCATCCTGCAATTTCTTGGGCAACTTGAAGATACCCGCCGGGGTTATTGCGCAAATCCAATACTATTTTTTTCGCAGGGCTTTTCAATATTTCAAATGCCGTTTTTTTAAAATCAGCTGATAGCGTTTGGTCAAACTGATACATATGCAAATATGCCACATTACCATCTTTAAGTTCCCATTCAATAGAAGGTATCTTAATAGTGTCGCGCATTATGGTAAAATCTTTGGTGTCGCGCCACCCTTCCCTGAAAATAGTCAGTGTAACGCTGGTGCCTTTTTTACCACGGATAAGGTTTACCGCTTCTTCAGTGGATATATCCTGGGTGCTTTCGCCGTTTATTTTTATAATCTGGTCGCCCGGTTTAAGTCCGGCGATATCCGAAGGGGTTCCTTTTAGGGGTGCAACAATTGTTAGCTGGTCTTTTTTTATGGCAACCTCCATGCCAATTCCATCAAAAGAACCGGCTAAATCTTCTTGGAATAATTTGGCGTCCTTTGGATCAAAAAAAGCGGTATAAGGATCTTGCAAGCTTTGAGTCATGCCGGAAATTGCCCCATAAATAACACTTTGATCATTTATTTTTTCAGGACTGATAAAATTTTGGTGTAATTTATCATAGGCGTCCCAAAACAACGAAAAATCAACCGTTTCCGGTTTGCAGACTTTGCAAACCACCTGGGCTTTCCCTACAAAAATTCCCGCAACAAAAACTCCGGCAACAAGGACAATAAACCCGAAAGAGAAAAGTATTTTTCTTTTATTCATAATGGCATTTTACCAAAAATTATTTTGCAAAGCAAGAAAATAAAAACCGGCTGAAAAATATTTTTAGCCGATCAATTTAACAACCACTCCAATAATCGCTAACACAATCCCGACCACCCAAAAGCGCATGGTAACTTTATAGGCCGGCCAACCAATGGCCTCAAAATGATGATGAATGGGCGTGGAAAGAAATATTTTTTTATGCCTGAATTTTTTTGATAATAATTGAATAATGACCGAACCGACTTCTAAAACCAAAAGGCCTCCGATAATCGGCAAAACAAAAACCGAATCAGTCAAAAATGCCACGACTGACAAAGTGGTGGTTAATCCCACAGTTCCTACTTCTGACATGTAAAATCTTGCCGGAGGAATATTAAACCATAAAAAAGCGAATAAGGTTCCGGTAATAACTGCGCAAAAAGTGGCCAAGTCAACCTTGCCCTGGGAAAATGCAATAATCGTAAATGCACCAAATATAGATGCAAATGCCCCGCCCGACAAGCCGTCGATACCGTCAATAATCCCTCCTGACCACGTGGCAATCATGACAATCATAAAAAGCGGAATATAAAAAATACCGATGGAAAATTGACCAATAAGCGGAAGACTTATTACGTCCCAGACTAACTTATAGTAAAACCAAAGACCACCACAAAGTCCGATCGCCGCAATAATCAAAAGACGTTTTTTAAAAGAGAGACCTCCGCCAACGTAACTGCCAAGAGACGAAACTACTAAAATATCATCAAAAAGACCCACTAGCGAAGCGGCAACCAAAGTAAATAACGGCAACCACGTCTGGCTTCTTGATAAAAAATTAAGCCTACCAACAAAACTGCCAGGAAACAGCAAGGAAAAACCATAGAAAAAAAGCGCTACAGCCACCGTGGTTGCCACGATCAAAAGCCCGCCCATACGGGGAGCCCTGGTTTCCCTTTCTTTGTGAAGGCTGTTAAAAACAACCGCCTCTTCCCCGCTGATAGCTCTCTTTCCTGCCTGTTTTTTCCAAAGCCTGTGCTTATATAAAAAATTAATCAAAAAAGGGCACCACAAAACAGCGGCTAAAGAAGCGGTGGCCGAAATACCCAATATTTTAATAACATTAAATTCAATAAGTGTCATCGGTTGTATATTGCCCTATGTCCATATTACCATTGATATGCGCTATCAACCCAATACATTATTTTTTGCATTTCTAAAAAACGGTCTTGGGCCCCCAATACCACCGTTATGATATGATTTCCCTGCTGGCGGCTATTTTGTATTACCAAAAAACATCCTTTTGCGCTGTCGGTAAACCCAGTTTTACCACCGATAATTCCATTATATCCCAAAAGCTTATTAGTATTAATAAGCACGTGGTGCAAAGTGCCATCAGGCATATAGAGCGGATATTCTTTTAAGCTGATAATTTCGGTAAATAACGGATATTTTTCAAATAAATATTCTGATAAGCGGACTATATCTTTTACTGTGGAATAAGAGGCCGAGTCCAGCCCGGTAGCATCTTCAAAATGGGTATTGGTAAGCCCTAATTTTTGCACATCCTCGTTCATAAGATCAATAAATTTGGCATTACCCACTACCTCCGAAAGCGCGTAGGCCGCCCGATTGCTTGATTCCATCAAACTGATGTGCAATAAATCTTTTACAGAAAATATTTGCCCTAATTCCAATCCCCCTTGTTCCCCTTCTTGTGCCATTGCCTCAAAACTGATTGCCACTTTTTGGTCTAAATCATAACGTTCAAGTACCACCAAAGCCGTCATCAGCTTGGTCAGGCTTGCAATAGGCAATACCTGTTGTTCATTTTTTTTAAACAATACTTTATTGGGATTGTTGCTTCCAATCTCAACCGAAATCGCTGACTTTGCTTCCAGCGACAATTCTTCCACCTGCCAATTCCGATACGGCAGCATTTTTGGATTGTCGGGCGCTTGTTGGATATATGCCGTTGCCCCATCAACCGATGTTTGCAAACTGCCCTGGAAAAAACCGTCATGGCGGATAAGCATATCAAGTACGCTTTGGGAAAACCATTGCATGCCAAAAAAAACCATCCCTAAGAGGGCGATAAAAACAACGGACGCTAAAATATATTTTCCTATTTTTTGATATATCATTTTTTTATTAATTTCCGGAGTTTGCTTTTTGCTACCACGCTCGGGTGTGTGGAAGTGGCTTTTTTTATCGCCGGTTTTGCAGATCGGTTTGCATCTATTTTTATATGCAATTCTTGAAGCTGTTTTGGATAAATTTCACTGGGAGCGTTCATCATCAAATCCCTGCCATCGCCCGTTTTTGGAAAGGCAATGACTTCACGGATGTTGGGCTCACCTAAAAGCAACGCCACAAAGCGATCTAATCCAAATCCTATTCCTCCGTGTTGGGGCGCGCCATAGGTGTAAGCTTCTATCATGTGACCGAATTTTTCCATAATTTCTTTTTTGTCGTACCCCATAATTTCAAATACTTTAGCAATGGCTTCTGGATTATTGTTTCGAATTCCGCCGCTTCCCAACTCCCAGCCGTTTAAGGCTATATCATACTGATTAGCCATAATGTTACCGATATTTTTTTGTTGCATCAAGTCATCCATAAATTCTGGTTTTGGAGCCGAAAAGGGATTGTGCACAAATGTCCATTCGGATTTTTTCATCGTCAGAGCCGGGTCATTTTTTTCAAAGTACGGAAAATCTATAATCCAACAAAATGCCAGCAAGTTTGGATCTTTTTTACCTGCCTGCAGAGGTAGGTCTTCCCGTAAATCCGGCTTATCAGAACCATATTTTTCCATCGCTTCTTTATAAGGAATACGAGGAAAAGGAATTTGTTGAATTTTTTTATCGGGAAAAACCGTTTTTACCAATTGTATTAACAGTCTTTCATAAAAATCCAAAAAATCGTCACGTTCAATAAAACTCATCTCCATGTCCAATTGAGTATGCTCGGGTTGGCGATCTCCGCGTAAATCTTCATCACGCATAGCACGGGCAATTTGAAAATATTTTTCAAGGCCGGCCACCATTAAAAGTTGTTTGTATTGCTGAGGCGATTGAGGCAGAGCGTAAAACTTCCCTGCATGCAATCGTGAAGGTACTACAAAATCACGCGCACCCTCTGGAGTTGATTTGGTCAACATAGGAGTTTCAACTTCCACGAAACCTTCCTGGCTTAAAAAATTTCGCATAAATAAAATAACCTTGTGTCGCATAATAAGATTTTGCTTAAGCCTTTCGCGGCGCAAGTCCAAATAACGGTATTTCATCCGTATTTCTTCATTTATTTCCATGCCATCGGTAGTAATGTCAAAAGGCAACGTCACCGCTTTTGAAAGCACTTTTAATTCTTCAACTGAAAGCTCAACCCCGCCGGTTTCAATATTATCATTGACCATTTTCTCCGGCCGTTTGACGATTTGCCCCCTCAATTCCACCACCCATTCGGTCCGTAATTCCTGAGCCGCATCATAAGCCTCTTTGGCCGACGGGACAAACACGCACTGCAAAATACCACTGCGATCACGCAGGTCAATAAACAAAATTTTCCCGTGCGCCCGGCGCACATTGACCCATCCAGCCACTTTCACTTTTTCACCGATATGTTTGGCGGTTTCTGAAATTAAAAATCGATGCATGACAATTTAATATATTAAATTGGCACCGAGCACCACCGAGCACTCTTACATTGAGTGCTCTGGTCTGTGCTTGGTTATTCAATATTATTTTAATTTAATTTTTATAAATTTTCTTTTGCCAAATTGTACCACCATTTCATCTTTTATTTCCACTTCTTTTTTCCAATCGGTAATTTTTTCTTTATTAATATGCACTCCCCCGCCTTCAATTACGCGCTTAGCGTCATTTTTTGACTCTGTTAATTTTGCATCAAACAATAAATCTAATATCGGGTATATGATTTTATTAGTTTCAAAAACTGGAATATCAGTTGGTATTTCTTTATCGCGAAATATAACATTAAATTCTTCTTCTGCCTTATTTGCTTCTTTTTCCCCGTAATACATTTTGACAATTTCTTTAGCCAATAAAGCTTTTTGGTCGCGCGGATTTAGATTTTTTTTAATTTCTTCAATATATTCTTTCGGTAATTCGGTTGCTAATTCAAAATAGTCACCAATTAATTCATCTTTTATAGACATTATTTTCCCAAACATATTTTTTGGACTATCGGTCAAATAAATTGCATTATCATACGTCTTGCTCATTTTACGCCCATCAGTTCCCAGTAAAAGTTTGGTAGTTAAAATATCTTTATCTTTATTATGATATGCTTTTTGTAATTGCCTCCCAACCATCATATTAAACATTTGATCATTACCGCCAAGTTCCAGGTCCACATCCATAGCGACAGAATCATATCCTTGCATTAAAGGATATATAAATTCGACTTGATTAATTGCCACATCTTCTCTCATGCGATTAAAAAACATATCTCTGTGCAACATTTGCTGTACCGTAAAATGACTAGATAATTTCAAAATACCCTCAAGTTTTAGTTTTGAAAGCCAGGTCGAATTATATTTAATCTTAATCTTAGAAAAATTTAAAATTTTTGAAGCTTGTTTTTTGTAATCTTTGAAATTCTTTTTAATTTGGTGTTCCATTAGAGGAACTCTTGTAATATCTCTTCCGGTTGGATCACCAATCCTAGCAGTGTAATCTCCAATTAATAAGATTGCTTCATGGCCTAAATCAGCAAACTCTCTTAATTTACGCAAAACAACTGCATGACCCAAATGCAAAAGCGCACCAGTCGGATCAACGCCAAAATAGATTCTAAGCCTTTTGCCAGAAAGCAGTTTTTTTTGCAAATCTTCTTTTACAATAATTTCACTAACTCCCCGGGTTAAAACTTCTTCTATTTTTTGCTGGTCAATTTTTATCATAATATTGTTTATAATAGGTAATTATACCTTTTTATAAAAAAAATAAAACTATTGACAATTAGCCATTATTATATATAATTATTCCCATTGAAGAGCTCTTTTACAACCCAACTAAGGGAGGGATTAGCCGTGGGAAGAAAAAAAACCAGCAACGAACCAAAAACCCACAAATGTTTAGGCAATGGCAAAGATGGAAAAGGATGCGACCAAATGCTCCCCAAATTTGTCTATCTTTGCGACCAGTGCCAAAGAATGAACGAAAAGAAAAAAATACAAAAAGGCAACAGAACTTTGAAGGTTCCGGTCCACTATCGGCGCATGTTCAGTTTTTAGAAAACCGGCTAAAAAAGGAGAAAGTCGATGATTTTGGCCTTTGACTTGGATGACACGCTCATTGATACCTTTAGTGTGTTGCTTGCTTCCTGCAATCAAACGTATGGTGAAAACTTCCAAAAGGAGGAGTTCGTTTCCCATAACTTCGCTTCGGTTTGGAAAATTACCGGCGAACAGTGGAAAATACGTTTTTGCGATTTTGACCAAACCAAAGCGGCAAGAGACATTCCAATATTGCCCGGTGCCCAGAAAATGATCGCCCACTTGGCCCAATACTATTACCTGCACATTGTCACCAGCCGGCCAGTAGAAGTTGCAAAACAGACAAGAAAACTGGTTTTGCGTTATTTTCCAGATATGTTTTCCGGAATCCATTTTTGCACCAAAGATTGGGGCAGTACGCACATTTGTTCAAAAAACGAAATGTGTGCATCACTGGGAGCAATCGCCTTGATTGATGATCACCCAAAACACGTGGGCTTGTGTGTGGAAGCAGGACTTAAAGTTTGCGTATTTGATCAACCATGGAATCAGCCCCACCATTACCCGGAAACAAATGGGAGCATGGCAAGAATTTTTGAATGGAACGACGAAGCTACCAAAAAGATAAAACTTCTTACAACTGTCCAAACATAGGTGCGGACAGTTTTTTATTGCAAGGAATAGTCGGCGTTTAAAAATTTTTGCAAAGTTTATAAATGTCCCCCGCTCCCATAATAATCAACACTTCCCCATTTTTTAGATTCTCTTTGACAAATTTCTCTGCTTCATTGACTGGCATGTATTTTACATTTTTTTTGGCAACTTTTTCCACAAGTTTTTTTGAATTAATGCTTTGATTAATTTTTATTTCTTCCCGGCCGGCGACGTCATAAATATCGGTAATAATAATATTATCTATTTTTACTTGCCTAAATACTTTCACAAAATCTTTTAATAAATAAAATGTGCGCTGGTATTGATGCGGTTGGAAAATACACCAGATTTTTTTGTTGGGGTATTTTTCGCGCGTGGCTTTTAGGGTTGCTAAAACTTCATTGGGGTGGTGGCCGTAATCACTAATAAATGTATAAGGCTTGGTATGCAAAATTTCAAACCTCCGCCAGGATCCCTGATATTTTGAAAGTGATGTAAAAGTAACCAAGTCTTTTATCTTTAAGATTCTGGCCACTGTCAACGCCGCCAAGGCATTGGAAATATTGTGTTGCCCTGGAATTTTTAATATCTTTTTTAGTCTGGCGGATTCTGGATTCTTTGTCGCATAATAAACGGTGGTGAATTTCCCCTTGCTAATTTTCAGTAAATTTTTATCATCTTTATTGGCTACCAAAAATCCATCGGCGGGCAGCTTTAAAATAAATTTTTTAAATTCTTTAATGACATTGCCAAAAGTTTTAAAATAATCTAAATGCTCTTTATCAATATTAGTTACCACCGAAATCTTTGGAAAATAATTGGCAAACGAAGAATCGTATTCACAGGCTTCAATGACCAAGTAATTGCTTTTGCCCATTCTAAAATTACTGCCGCCGAATTCTTTTAATTTTGTACCAACAATCACGGTCGGATCCAGTCCCGCTTCCACCAGCACTAAAGCAATCATTGCCGTGGTAGTGCTTTTGCCATGACTGCCCGAAACTGCGATGGTATAATATTGTTGGGTTAATTGACCCAGGGCTTCCGGATAACTTTGTGTTGGTATTTGCAATTCTTTTGCCTTAGTATATTCGGGATTGGTTTTTGGAACCGCGGGACTGGCAACTACCAAATCCAAATCCGGGCGGATATTTTCGGACGCGTTGCCAATAAAAATGGTAATGCCCTTGTTTTTTAAAAAATCGGTGATTTCCGACTGCACTAAATCCGAGCCTGAAACTTCATGCCCTTTTTCCAAATAATACTGTGCCAGTGCGGAAACCCCGATTCCACCAATGCCGATAAAATGTATTTTCATTTAAAATAACTTTTTACTCATAATTTCCTTATTTCCTTTAAAACTATTCTAATATTCTGCAGAATATCAGAAGATCTACTGATTAAAGGTTTCCGTAGGCAAAATGGTAAAATGCAACCTTCAGGATGTCCTGCGGACCAAGCAGAACGAAAATTTGATCTGCCTGTGCGAAAGCAGACAGGTAGAATTTGGCAGGGTCGCGAGGGCTTTCTTCGCAAAGAAACCCCCGACCTAGGTTTAGCTTTAGCTAAGCTGAGAAATTATAGCAAATTTACAGTTGAAATTTTAGTATTTTGGCAGGAAAATCTTTGATCAGTAGGTCTATAATAGTTTTATAAAATGTAAGAACTTTTTGCCATAGGGGGACAGAGAATGTGCCACGGCAGTCCCTTTATACTTTTTATTAAGCAAACCTGCTTGAACTAATTTTTTCGTATGTTCTGAAATGGTTTTAAAATTACAATCCAATTTTTCCGATATTCCATCCACAGTAATCCCTTGACTTTTAGAAACCGATAACAAAATATCCACTCTGCGGTGATTTGCCAATCCCTTAAAATGTCTCTCAAGTTGTTTTGCATTTTTCATTTGTATCGTTTATTATTCTGGTATTCTGCAGAATACCAGAATTTACTCTAATATTAACAAAGATTATGCATTATTGCAATTGATGCGATTCGACGACTATATAGTGCGGGCCTTGTTTAGTTAATTCCGATTCCATTACTTCAATCGATTCCACCGTAAATACCATATCAATATCTTCGCCAACCTCCGGCCGTTCTTCCGGATTAATCGCCCGCCATTCCCATTCTTTAATTCTGGCCAAGGTAATATGGGGAGTAAAAACATTTTTATCCAATTTAAACTTAATGCTTTCAAATAAGATGTCTTCCAATTCTCTTTTAAGTGCTACTGCCTCTTGACTAGCTTCTCCGCCCGCCCAAATATATCTTGGAGGCAGTTTGTCTTCGGGGCCATAAGCCACTTTGTTTAAGGTAATATTAAAAGAATTATGACGCCCGGCAATTTCTTTTACCGCCTGGCAGGCTTGTGCCAAATCCTGATCGGTTATATCTCCCAAAAAAAGCAACGTAATGTGAAGATTATCTGGCGCTGTCCACTTAGCGGGAACATCCGCCCATTTTTTCTGGTATCCGGCCAGCCGTTTTTTTACATCAGCAGGCAAATTAATGGCGATAAAAATCCGGTGACGTTTTTGCATATGGATATCATATCAAAAAATAGACTGGATTTCACTATTGACATTGGTGTATATATGTTTTAAAATAGTTTCAGTACAACCTTTTCCAACCACTCTTGAAAGGAGAAAAATGAAGATTAAGATCGGCTCGCTGGTGGCGGTCAACTTCTACGACAATCGGGGAGACAACAGCAAAAAACATGCCATCGGCAGAGTGATGGGTGTCTCAAATGAACCCCCCGAAGGATGCGAAGGAGTGAGCTTCCAAGTTAAAATCATTCACCCCAACACTTGGGAAGAAGGCGAGATTGGAGTCCTTGAGAAAGACCTGATGCCTCTGTGGCACTTGGAAAGCGCGATGGATCTGTCCACCTGGCATTTGCACGAAATCATTCTGCATCTGGCCAGGAAAGTGGATCGCTTAAAACAAGCAACTGCCCGCCAGTAAAACTATAGACCCAAACAAGGATGTTTGGGTTTTTTTCTTATAATAAAAATAAAAGACATATTAGGTTTCTCTTTTTTTGCAAAAAAAATGTCCGCTTCAACTAGTGAAACGGACCTGACGAAAACAAGATTTTCTAAACTCGGTACCCCATGAACCGAAAGAGGTTCATATAGTCTTTTTTATCCGCCATTTCCTGTGTCCACTCCCAAACACCTCTGCATGCCTTGTCGGCCGCCGTAGTGCCGGTACACACAGAACGAATAGGATCCCGCACTTCAACGAGTACCAATGGAAGAATTTCCTCCTCCAAACGATCAGCAACACCTTTAAGGAATCCGATTTGACTTCCCATATATGCGACGATCTTTTCGCAAAGAAATTGGGCATTGGACGGAACATCACGCATTCCTGTTTCCAGGAGGGCTTCAAGAACGAAAAGATTATCCTCCACAAACACCAAACGTCCCTCTTTGGCAAATGCAGTGCCACCCATAACACCGCCACCAAGATCAGCGATTGCCAAAAGAATTGTTGCCAATTTAACGCCGGGACGAAGGTTGGGTTGAATCAGCCGATTTTTGACTCCATCCCAGGCCGGAACAGTTCCCATAATTGCTTCAGCGGCAACTTCTTTCTGCGAGGGCGTAAATCCCCCTACTTGATCCATCATGCGAATGCACCAAATCGCAGAAGCGCCTTCAATAGGTCCACTGAAACGTTTGCGCATCTTGCCAAACGGACCTGTAACATACATGCACGTTTGGTCAGTATCGTGGGCGAAAGCAGCCGCTTCGCCCGCCATTATGTCTGATTCAGAAATCAGATCTGGGTTACGATTACGAACCGCCGAAGCAAGACTGACAAACCTGGCATGCGTGTCAAACGTATGCCAACGAGAGTGGTAAGGCCGTTGCTGGTAAGGATCTCGAGATTCTTCGTAGTTGGTACCAATGTGATCGCTAGCCAAACATCGAAGCGACTCAAGGCGCACCTTCATTTCTTCAAAGGGCAGATGCATAATGGCTCCTTTCAAGGTACGGAATTCTTACGGCAATACCGCAAGAGACTAAGAGTTCTCTTAGTTATTATTAGTGTAACATTACATTTAACTACTGTCAATATACTTGGTTCTTCTGCTCCATGATATTATAAACAGCATATGAACCAAGAAATTGCCCAGATTTTTAATGATATGGCCGGACTTTTGGAAATAAAGGGAGACTCGGCTTTTAGGATTAATGCTTACAAAAAAGCTGCTTATATTTTAAATTCTCTACAAACGGATGTTTCTCAAATTTATAAAGAAAAAGGATTAAAAGGATTAAAAGAAATAAAAGGAATCGGAGAAGGTTCAGCAAAACGGATAGAAGAGTATATTAAGAAAAGTAAAATTAAAGATTTTGAAAAACTGCAAGAAGAAACAGCTATACGCCAGATCATTACTCATTTTTTTAAATCCAAAGGGCTATCCTTGCAAGAATTGAAAGAAAATGCTAAAAAAAGAAAGATCATCTATTCGCGTTACACTAAACCCGCCAAGCAATTATTGGAATTGGCCGGATCAATGGAAGCGGCAAAACAAGCCATTGATAAGGTTGCGGTCTGGGCCAATTCAAGGAAGCTGGACTACACCATCGAAACCGTGTTTAAAAAATGGCTGGAATTGGACCGCTTAAAACCTAAAGAAATCGTAAAAAAACCGTTTTATTTGGGAGATCCGATGGTTTACCAACAAGCGCGTAAAAAATGGTTTGTCATTTCAAAACAAGGGGAATGGCTGGAATTTGCCGACAAAGAATCAAAAATAGAGTGGAAAACCAAAGATTAAATTTGAAATTTACAATTTGAAATCAATTTGAAATATTTTAATTTGAAATAATTAAATCTGTCAAACATTTTCTTTGTAAAATGTTTGACTCATACTTATTGAAAATTTAAAATTTAAAATTGAAAATTCGTTTCATGCTAACCCATACCGATTTAAAAAAAGGCACCCAATTTATTTATGAAGGCCAGCCCTGGGAAGTAGTTGACGCCCTTTTAGTTAAAATGGCCCAGCGCCGGCCGGTGGTACAGACCAAAATGAAAAATTTGATTGACGGACGATTCCAGGAAAAAAACTTCCAGCAGGGCGACGTGTTTGATGAGGCAGATCTGCAAAAAGTAAATATTAAATTTTTATATGCTAATAAAGGGCAGTACTTTTTTTGCGAAGAAAACGACCCGTCAAAACGTTTTTCATTTACCCAAGATCAAATCGGCAGCAAGGGAAAGTTTTTCAAACCTAATTCTTTGGTGGTGGGTATTATTTTTAACGAAAAAATTATTACCGTAGTAGCTCCCATTAAGGTTCAGCTAAAAGTAAAAGAAGCTCCTCCTGGAACCAAAGGAGATCGTGCGCAAGGAGGCACCAAGGCGGTAGTATTGGAATCGGGAGCCGAAGTTCAAGTTCCGTTATTTATAGAAGAGGGTGACGTGATAGAAATAAATACCGAATTGGAGGAATACGTAAAGCGCGTATAATATTAAAATCAAAAACCGCCAGGTACAGCATTGTACCTGGCGGTTTTTTGTTGCGCATTATTAGACTTGTCCCTAAATAAAATTCGGAGCGAAAATTCAAGATTTCGGAGCGGCAAATGTGATCTGCCTGTGCGCAACACGCAGACAGGTAGAATTTTTATATTTAGCTTTAGCTAAGTCTAAAAATTATGGCACATTTGCCGCCGAAAGGTTGAATTTGCAGCCGAATTTTATTTAGGGACAAGTCTATTATTCAACCGTCACTGATTTGGCCAAATTCCGCGGCCGATCAACATTTAATCCTTTAAGGTCAGCAATATGGTAAGCCAATAATTGCAAGGGAATAACATTGATAATGGGAGAAAAATAATCAAGGGTTGTTGGCACTTGGATGATGTGTTTTGCAAGAGCGGCCAGTTTTTTGTCGCGCTGATTGGTGATGGCAATAATGGTTCCTCCGCGCGCTTTTATTTCCTCCATATTGCTTACCACTTTTTGGTAAACCCCGTCCTTGGGACACAAAAATACCACCGGCATATGCTGGTCAATAAGAGCAATAGGGCCGTGTTTCATTTCCGCCGCCGGGTAGCCTTCCGCATGAATATAAGAAATTTCTTTTAATTTTAAAGCGCCTTCCAAAGCCACTGGAAAATTGATATTCCGGCCCAGGTATAAAAAATTCTTGCTATCTTTAAATGATTTGGCCAGGGTTCTTATTTTTTCCGATTGCTTTAATACCGTTCTGATTTTTTGGGGAAGCTTTGTTAATTCTTCCACTATTTTTTTATCCGGCGCTTTTTTTGTTTTTACCTGCCGCAAATGCAAAGCAAAAAGGGCCAACGCCGCCACTTGGCACGTAAAAGCCTTGGTGCTGGCCACGCCTATTTCCGGACCTGCGTGCAAATAAATTCCGCCATCAACTTGGCGTGCAATAGTACTGCCCACCACGTTTACAATACCGATAGTTTTTGCACCTTTTGTTTTTGCTTCCTGCAGGGCGGCAAGCGTATCGGCGGTTTCACCTGATTGGGAAATGGCCACCACCAAATCATTTTTTTTAATCAACGGGTCGCGGTATCTTAACTCGGAAGCGTAGTCCACCTCCACCAAAATGCCGGCGATTTTTTCAATGATATATTTTCCAATCAAAGCCGAATGCCAACTAGTACCGCAACCCGTAATAATAATTCTTTCCACGACATGCAAAGGAATATCTATGCCCAGCTTTAATGAACCGTGGTTAATCCGTCCCCGCAACACGTTTTCTATCGCTTCGGGCTGTTCAAAAATCTCCTTTAACATAAAGTGCTTGTACCCCCGTTTTTCTATCTGCTGAAGGGTGAGACTCACCTGGTGGATTTTTTTATCCACGATGGCACCGTTTGCGCTTTTTACTTCATACCCGTCTTTTTGTATTACCGCCATCTCGTTATCTTCCAGGTAAATGATTTTTTTGGTCTTGCCAAGCAAGGCCGAAACATCAGAAGCTAAAAACATTTCATGGTTCCCCAAGCCAATTACCAGCGGCGAACTTTTTTTGGCGGCGATGATTTTATCTTCTCGCCGGCAAATGACCAACAACCCAAAGGTGCCTTCAATGAGTTTTAAGGCTTTTGCCACGGATTTTTCCAAATCCCCTGATTGGCTATAAAATGTTTCAACAAGATGGGCGATAATTTCTGAGTCCGTATCGGAAATAATCTCATGCCCCTCTTTTTTTAATAATTCTTTGAGCGAGCGGTAATTTTCCACAATGCCGTTGTGCACGATGGCGATTTCTTTTTTGCAATCAACATGGGGATGGGCATTTATTTGATTAGGAACACCATGGGTCGCCCATCGGGTATGGGCGATTCCGGCAGTGCCGGTCAGAGCCATGGAATTATTTTGATGGCTCACGGCGCTTTCCAAAGTTGCGACTTTGCCCTTTTCTTTTACGACATGCAAGGCATTTGCGTGTTTAACGCAAACACCGGCGCTGTCATAGCCCCGGTATTCAAGTTTTTTTAAGCCGCCGATTAAAAAGGGCAGTGCTTCCCTGTTGCCGATATAACCTACAATTCCGCACATATAATATACTTTGAATTACGAAATGCACTTTGAAAAACGATTTTCGGGTCTTTTCCCCAAATTTGGGCTAAAAAATGTGCTATAATTTTTAGACGGACGCTTTGCGTAAGTCTAAAAATTCTACCTGTCTGCTTTTGCACAGGCAGATCACATTTTCGCTCTCAAATTTGGGGAAAATACCTAAGTCGGGATTTTCCGCTGCGGCGGATAAATCTCGCGACTCTGCGAAAGCATTTCGTAATTCAAAGTATTTATCTTATTATTTTCATCTTTCTGCCGATTCTGGCAAAAGCATCCACAGCCCGGTCAATATCTTTTTGAGTGTGCGCCGCCGATAGTTGCACTCGGATGCGCGCCTTGCCCACCGGTACCACCGGATAAGAAAAGCCAATTACATATATCCCCTCTTTAAATAATTCTTGCGCCATGGCTTTGGCCACTGTTGCGTCACCCAGCATAATAGGCACGATGGGGTGTTCCATTGGTGAAACAGTAAAACCGGCTTCCTGCATGCCCTTGCGAAATTGCCTGGTATTTTTCCAAAGCGCCTGGTGCGGCTCTTTATGGGCCATAATATAATCAATGACGAAAGCGGTGACCGACGCAATAACCGGTGCCAGCGAATTGGAAAAAATATAATTACGGGAGCGCTGGCGTAAAAAAGAAATATTTTCTTTTGACGAAACAATAAATCCGCCTGAAGCCCCGCCCAATGCTTTACCGAAGGTAGAAGTGATAAAATCAATCCGGTTGCCAACTTGTCCTGAGCCACGTCGAAAGACGCCCGCATATTCATGGGTACCCCGCCCGGTTTTTCCCATAAATCCGGTGGCATGGGAATCATCCATCACCACCAAGGCATTGTATTTTTCGGCCAAATCACAAATTTCTTTTATCTTAGCAATGTCGCCTTCCATACTAAACACCCCATCGGTTACAATCATGCGAAGGCGTTTTTGAGCCGCCGCTTTTAGCTTTTCTTCTAAATCCGCCATATCCGAGTGTTTATAGACAGAACGCTCCGCTTTAGCCAAACGGATGCCGTCAATGATACTGGCATGGTTTAATTCATCCGAAATAACCGCATCCTGGTCGGTTAATAAAGTTTGGAAAAGCCCGGTATTAGCGTCAAAGCAAGAACTGTATAATATGGCGTCTTGGTAACCCATAAATGTTGCCAGCCTTTTTTCAAGGTCTTTGTGAATTTGCAATGTACCGCAAATAAAGCGAACCGAAGATAATCCAAATCCCCATTTTTCCAAAGCCTTTTTACCTGCCGCAATTAATTCTTTTTTGCCCGATAATCCCAAATAATTATTGGAACAAAAGTTAAGGTATTTTTTCTTGCCAACGGTTATTTCACGGCCTTGTTTGGAATTAATAATCCGCTCTTCTTTAAAAAGCCCTTTCTCTTGAATAGATGCTAGCTCGCTTTCTATGATTTTTTTAAATTCTTTTTGCATGCGTTGACAGATTATATTTAATATGTTAAATTCGCTTTACGGGACGATTGTTCGCACTTTGCGGACTATTATGTCCTATTTGCACCTAGTAGGGAGAAAGTTATGATTCGACTGTTGGCAACAATCCTCTTGTTGCCCCTGCCGCTCTGGATCGGCATCCGTGTCTACCGAGCTGTCGTATTCAAAATTGAATGTAGTGGCCACATCAAGCGAGCAGCGGATGCCAACACAACAGAGTTGGCAAGCCAGGAAATGAAAGTAGTGGTTGACTATCTGGAACAACATAGTATGACCAGTGGCTACACCTCGGTTTTGTACCGTACTCCAGACGAAGATGTCGGATTTTGGTACATAAACCTCAAAAGTTCTCTGGAGGAGTTGAAAAAGGTCAAGACCGGCACTAGCCAACTGGAGCGGTCAAACCTACTCCTAAAACTCCGGCAAACGCTGCTTGACCAGAAGGAAATGGGCGAATCAGTCACTACGCCAAAAGGAATTAGCATTTTCCCCCACAATACGGCATTTGCTTTTTTTGGAATATTTGGTCATGGTGCTTTCGCTCTGGGAATTTTGCTTTGGGCCTCCCCACTCTTCAAGCTCTTCAAGCCATCAGGAAATTCATGAAAAAAATCTCTTGAGGTAATTACAGTCCCTGCACGCCAACCAAGTGCGCAGGGCTTTTTTATTGTAAAAATACTTAAACTACATCTTAAAAATAACTTTCGGGTTTTCGTTCATCGCTTTTTCAAAGCTATCTTTTTTAAAATCCGTAAAATTAATAACGGTTCCTTTGCCTTGTTTTAAAACCACATCCCAGATTTTTTCTTGCATGCCATTTTGGGTGTCTCCTAATACGCTTTCCGCAACTTGCCATGTTTCAAAAATCCTTCTTCCGATAACGCCATGAATGCTAAGCCCTTTGACAATATATCTGGAAAAATTGGGAATAACAAAGTCGCCGTCTTTTAATCCAAATAAAATAACCTGGCCGCCCCGGCGCGTGCTTTCCAAACAATTATTTACCGATGAATTGGGACCGGCCATTTCCATAGCAACATCAACTCCCCTGCCTTTGGTTAATTCCCTGATTTTTTTTACCGCTTCAATATCAGCCACGAGATTTGCGTTTTTGATATGAATAACTTCGTGCGCCCCAAGCTCTTTGGCCATGGCAAGATTTTTTTCATTGACATCAACGGCAATGATGTTTGAAGCCCCAAAATGCGAAAGAAGCAAAATAGAAAATAATCCGATGGGACCTGCGCCAAATACTGCCACTGATTGTCCCCTTACATCAACTTTACTGACCGCGTGCACGGCGTTTCCAAAAGGATCTAACATAGCCGCAATTTCCGGCCGGATTTTTTTTACATCCACGGGCCATATATTTTTAGCGGGGATTTTTACAAATTCCGCAAAAATGCCATCGGTGGAAATTCCCAGTATTTTTTCATTTAAACACACATTGTTTTGGCCTATCTTGCATTGATAGCAATTGCCGCAGGTTACATGGGAATCGCCCGATACCAGGTTTCCTGCCGCAAGTTGGTATAACGGATTTACCATACTGCCTTGGGTAATGATTTTACCCAAAAATTCATGGCCCAAAATCCTAGCGGTTTTTCCTTGCTTTATTAAAGATTGATGCATTAATTCTTTAAAAGACCTACGATGCCAAATGCCCCGGTCGCTACCGCACACTCCGGCATAGTTGATTTTTACAATAATACAAAGCGAATCTTCCGGGTTCTTTTTTTCGTCTAACACCGGCATCGGCACTTGTCGCATAATAAAACCCTGCGACGTTTCCCATCCGTCTTCTTTTGCGTCAAAGGTTAATGCGTTAATGGTTTTTTCTTTTTCCATAATTTATATTTTTAACGCATAAAAATTAATTTGTTTAATTTCAAATCCTAGTTTTTTATAAAGGGCGGCGGCGCCAATCCTTTCGGGCTCGCAGGTCAAAAACAACGTATCCATATCAAGCGATTTGGCAAGCTTGATTGCCTGTTGCATCAGGGCTTGCCCCAAATGGCGGCCACGGTATTTTTCATCAACTATAAGGTGTTCCACAAAACCTTTGCGGCCGCTGACTTTAAATGCCGGCACTAGCGTTACCATGCCCACCAACTGCGATCCGTCAAACAAACCAATCAGATAGCTTTTTTTAATGAGTAATGAAAAATAAAAAGGTGTAATGCCGGCATCCTTTTTCCATTGGCAAAGCAAAACATTGATATCATTTAAGGTATTTTGATTGGCGCGGACAATCCTTCTTATTGTAATACCTGACTTGCTGGCTACCATAACATAAAGATATCAAATTACCATTTCTTTGTAAACCTTCTTTGTAGACTTTTTACTCCTTAAATTACTATTTTTTAATACTAGATTTTTAGACTTTTTAAAGCATCTTGGTGGGTGGCAACGTTGGTGGCGCCGCCGGAGCCTGCACAAACGATCGTTTTAATATATCCTCCTGGACGATTGCCTTTGGCCGGCCGTATTTTAATTTGGATAATTTTTTAATCGCATCGGCAATTTTTGGGTTTCCTTTTTTAGGAGGAAATGTTTCCATCCTAAAGGGGCTTGAGGTTTTATTATTTAACATCATTTTTATAATAAGATTAAAGTTGTCCAAATTAACCAAATCAAACCGGGAAAAACCCGGTTCAAACTGCTTTTCTAAAAATTCCGCATCCGTAGCTCCTACGCGAAATGCGCCAACCGTGCCAACATTGCCAAAAACAGAATCGCGGATTTGCTCGGTTAATTGGGGAATATACTGGTGCGCAATAGTCAAATTCAATTTATATTTTCTGGCTTCAGATAAAATGGTGGAAATGCTGTCAGTGGTAAAATTCTGAAATTCATCAACGTATAAATAAAAATCTTTTCTTTCATCCTCTTTTAGTCGGGCGCGTTTCATGGCCGCCATTTGCATTTTTGACACTAAAATTAATCCCAACAAAGAACTATTCACTTCACCGGTTTGGCCTTTTGATAAATTTGCCAAAAATATTTTTCCCTCATCCATGACGCCCGCCAAATCAAAACCGGACCTTTCCTGCCCGATGATATTTCGCATCATTTCGTTTTCAATAAACCTGCCTACTTTTGAAACCACGTATCCTAGCATATCACTGCGGGTATTTCCGGTGGTTTGCGCCCATTCTTTTACCCAAAAATTCTTAACAATGGGGTCTGAAACTTTTGCCAGGCGTTCTTGCAAAAATTGGGGGTCGGTAAACATTTTAGGAATTTCCACCAAGGTACCGGGATTATCTTTGTCAGCCATCAGCGCCAGCATGGCGTTTCTCATATAATGCTCAAACATGGGACCGATGATTTCAGGCGGAAAGAGTTTATAAAAAATGGAAATCATCTCCTGGACGGCAAAATCTTTTTGCTCGGGCGTATCGTATTCGAGCATATTTAACCCCATGGGCCGTTCCAAATCAAAAGGCTCAAAGAGCACCACATCATCAACCCGGTGCTTGGGGATGTTTGCCAGCGTATGTTCAACTAATTCGCCGTGGGGGTCAATCACCGCCACGCCCTCACCGTTTTCAATATCCTGGCGGATCATTTCCTGTAAAAAAGCGGATTTTCCGGTACCCGTTTGGCCTATTACATACAAATGGCGGCGGCGGTCATCGCGCGATGCAAAATATACCTTTTTTTCTTCCTGGCGAAATAACACTTTCCCGATAAGGCTAATTCCCTTTTCCGGCAAGTCAGCAGGAGGAGCCGCAACACCGGACTTTGCCGCTTTTATGTAAGGTGTTTCGGTAAAATGGGTTGGAAAATGGTAAATACTGGCTACCTCTTCCATGTTTAAAATACTGCTTTGACTTGCATTAAAAATCCTAAAACTGAACTCATAGATGAATTTTTTCAACCGCGCACCTTTGACTTCACGAACATTAAAACTATTAATCGCCAGCAAGGAAAATTGGGAAAAAGCGCTGGTCATGTGGTTTAAAATATCTTGGGCCCGGTCTTGAGTTTGAGCAGAAGCCACGAGCCGTATATTAGTTTGAAAAGGCTGTTTTTGGATTTTGCTTTGCAGAGCATCATAGGCTACCTGGTCAAATCCCTGTTCTTTCTTTTTTGATGCATCTACATCTTTGCCAGGTTCTTTGGGGAGGGGTTTAAAAATTTCAAAAATAAAACCCAAAAACGGGTTTTGCACCGCCTCAGCCACGGCGCTCCTAGCCTCTTTTCCTTCCCTTATTTTGGTAAGCGCCTTTTCACCTTTTTTTCTTATGTTTAACTTAGATGCGGGTCGGATGACAATCTGCACCGCTGCTCCTTCATTGGGAGAAATTTTACTTAAGGTATTGGTAAGAGTGGAAAGCGGATCTTTTTCCAATTTTTGGTAGGTACTAATGGGAAACAAATAATTTGATTGCAAGGTCAAATAGGCTCCCGCAACCGCTCCCTGTGGTTCAAACACGGTATAGTCGTCAGGGATTTTATCTACCACGGCTCGAGGATACACCCCTTGCACATATTTTTCAAAAGCGGTTTCCAAATATTTAGGAACACACACATAAAAAGAAATGTCTGTGCCGCCCGTTTGAGAAGCGATTTCTAAAGATACCGAAGGGGGTTCTTGGAATAATACCGGTTTTTTAAGATATAAAAAGTTAGCAAGGACTTGTTCCATTTGCGAAATAAGCACCTTTTCTTCTTTTTTCATCAATTCATCGTTAGCGGTATCATTTTTGGGCATCATAACTAAAAACAAAGCGGATTCCAGTCCACCAAACACCGATTTTTTTTCCGATCGTTCAGCATAAAGAGCTATAACAAACCCCAATGCAATCAGAAAAAGAACCAATAATAAAACCCAAAATATCAATGGCACAAAAATAAAGAAAATTAAACCCCGCGAACCCTAAGCCGTGAAGTATTAACTCTACTTTTTAAATTTTTTATAATACCCTCCTTTTACCAACATATCATGCAGCAGGTCTAATATGTAAGGATCGTCCATGTTTTTGGCTACCTGCAGGGCGAACATTACGCCTTTTTGTTGAGCAGTTTGCAATAATGTTTTTAATTTTTCCTGCTCGTCTAACAGTTTCGCATCATTTGCCGCACTCTGCGCTTGCATTTTTATACTATCGTCCAAGTCTGCATTTTCTATTTCTTTTCTTATGGCCTCACGGGTAATTTGATTATCGGCTACCCCTATTTTTTCGCCGGCTTCTTTTGCATCTTCTTTATAATCCGCCACTTCTTCATTGATAGGAATTTCACCTAATGCATCGTCTCTGGTATTTTTTTCTCTTTTTTGATGTTGAGGCATACTATGGTTATTTTACTAATAAATCCAAAAACCCTTCTTCTTTTTTCGAAGAAACTTGGTTAGTAGAAGTTACTTGCACCTTAAGATCAATTGATTTCTTTGAAACTTCATATAACCTTACACAAGGAACAGGTTCAAATTCGGGCTTTATCAATGTTCCGCATAAATTCTTTTGAGGCAAAAAAGAATACGCTTGATTATTAATTGAAACAAAATTTCTGCCGTCCGAATCAATGATATTGCCAACATCCCACTGATATTGAATAATACTATTTTTTGATTTATTTTGGGCACCAACGGTCACCAAGATAAATTTTTCCGTAGTGGTTAATGTCTGTTTATAATTTTGAATATTGCTTTGTAATACATCCCCCAAATCAATGGCTGACTGCAAAACAAAACGCACATCTCCAACTGTGGTATCATATACCGGTTCTGGTTCTGGGATTTCCTCTACCGGTTGAACATCTTCAACCTTTTCATTTTTTTGGGTGTTGATCGTATTGATTTTAATTACCGCAAACACAATGATGATCAAGATGATAAGTAATACCGCCAAGATCAACAGTATGCTGGAAACCGCCCCCGATGATTTTTTTATATTTTTAAACATAGGTTAACGTCTTGAATTTTAAAACTATTTACCTTTCATTATATCACAAATTACCTATTAATGCGAATCTCGTTTGGCAAAAAATATAAAAAAGTTTCGGGTTAGTTGTGGATAATTTTGCCGTCAGATTCGTAAAAATTTGTTATGCGTAGGCAAGCTACGCCTAAAAATTTTTCCGAAGCTGGCAACAAAATTCTCTCACAACTAACTCCGATTGCCAAACGAGATTCGCATTATTACAACATATCTTACTTTGCCATATTGATCTTTGCAAAACTCCCACGATGTATAGTTATATTTTTTTAACAAAAACTCTATGGATTTTTTTTGCATAGAATCAAACTCCATATATATTTTCCCATTATCATTAAGGAAATTTTTGGCTGCGGCCAAAAATTTCCTGATATAAAAAAGGCCGTCTTTCCCGCCAAATAAAGCCGCTTTCGGCTCATAGCGCAATACCGATGCCTGGATTTTATTTTTTCTGACCGTAGGGATATAGGGCGGATTGGCAAAAATATAATCATATTTTCCTGTTATGTTTTTAAACGTATCTGACTGGATAATGCGGTACCTTTTTTTATTAATATTGTTGAGGGCGCAATTTATTTTTATTTGATATATGGCACGCTGGTCTTTTTCAGCAAATACCGCTCGCGCGTTTTTAATATGTTTCAATGTGGCAATACCAATACAGCCAGAACCTGCAAACATATCTAAAACCGTTATCTTACGATTTTTCAAGCTTGAAAAATCGTAAGATATATTTTCAATGGCCTGTCTGGCCCAGTATTCGGTTTCTGGCCTTGGAATCAACGGCTTTTTTGACAGGTCAATTTTGCACCCCAAAAACTCGGTAAACCCGATGACATAGTCTAATGGTTCGCCTTTTTTCAAACGTTCAATGTCGTTATAAAATTTCGCACTGGGTTTGCCCCGGTACTTCTCTTTTAGAAGCCAGTTGATTTCTTTTTGCATATATTCTTTTTAACAGAAAAATAAAAAGGACCCAAGGGATCCTTATTTATGTATGTAAATATTTTATGAAAAGATTATTTTAAGCAAAGCCATTCTCATATAAAGACCACACTTGACCTGCGACACTTTTTTATTCTTAGTCTTAATATAAACAGCCCTTGGATCACCATCAACCTCACTTCTTACAATCTCGTCTTTACAGGGCAGAGGATGGCAGATAATTGAATCCCGTTTCATCAAATTAAGAACTTCCTTGTTTATAATGGTAAAGCCGTTGCTTTTGTCAGCCCTATCCCATTCCCTGGTACCAAGGTTAGTTTGTGTTCTTGTTTGGTAGACAAAATCCGCAAGATGCGCAACTTCTCGTATATCGGTTGCTTCCTTGATAGGAATGTTGTGTCTCTGCAAATATTCTTTAATATCAGACCTGATCCTCAAATGTTTTGGAGAAACAAAGTAAGTTTTTACATCACGGAATTTTCCGAAAAGATAAGTCAACGAATGGATGGTCCTGCTTCCGACCAAGTCCCCCACAAAAACCCCCGTCTTGCCATCAATACTGCCCAAGTGCCTTTCAATCGTATACAGGTCAAGTAATGCTTGTGTCGGATGTTGCCCCGGTCCGTCGCCAGCATTTACGACCGCCAAATTAGAAACCTTGGCGGCGGCTGTTGCCCCTCCCTCTTCGTCGTGTCTTAAAATAATGACTCCCTGGCGAGGATTCTCATAATACTCATTAAGCGCCGTTATCATGTCTTCAAATGGTTCTCCTTTTACCATTGAAGACATTCTTCTGGGATCAAGTGATTGAAAAACCACTTTACCGCCAAGACGAATCATGGAAATTTCAAATGATGCTCTCGTGCGAAGACTTTCGCCAAAAAATATGATGAGCATTTCCTTGCCTTCTAAAGGTAACCCTAACTTCCCCATCAAACTCTTTTTTTCTATTTTCCTAACAAGCGGGAAAAGTTCTTTTTCAATCCAGTCTCTAGTAAACTGCCGTGTGTCAAGAACATGGGGGAAACCATTAAATCTTTTACCCACAACACTCTCCTTATTGTAAAGGTGCAAACAACAAAAATCCGCAACGAGCGGATTTTTTTATGTGATTTTCAAAATTTCAACTTCGGTAAATTGCTGGCGGTGACCGATTTTCCTCTTATATCTTTTCTTGGGCTTATATTTAAAAATAATCAATTTTTTGCCTTTTCCATGGTTTAGCACTTTAGCGGTAACCTTTACATCTTTTAAGACTGGCATACCAACTTCCACATTCTTGCCGTTCGAATCTTTGTCATACAGCAAAACTTCAGGGAAAGTAATTTCTTTCCCTTCTTCGGTATCTAATTTTTCCACCTTTATTTTGTCGCCGGGCTGGACTAAATACTGTTTTCCGCCGGTTTTGATTACTGCTATCATATCAAATAGAGTGTAACAAAAATACTATTATTCGTCAAGCATTGGACGCTCAACCCCATCTATATTTATTTTTAGTTCCCCGCCTGCGATTTTTACCATATCTTTATCTATTTTTTTAAATTCCTGGCCAGCTTTATTATAAGCATTCACGGTAGCGCCCAAATGATTCCCTATTTTTTTAATATAATCTTCATATACCAATAGATGGCCTTGCAACATCCCGATTCTTTTTACTATTTCTTTTGTAGATTCTTCAATTTTAAGAGCATTTAATCCCTGTAAAATTGTCTGCAATTGAGCAAGGAATGTCGTAGGAGAAACAATACTCACGTGTTTGCTAAATGCATATTCAATAAGGTCTTGCGTGTTTACCTTTATGGCACCCACTTGGTTTACCAGTAAATCATAGAAGATCGCTTCGTGCGGGATAAACATTAAAGCAAAATCCATGGTCCCCTCGGATGGTTTTACATATTTTGCAGTTTCATCAATTCTCATTTTCAAATCTGCTTTAAATAATTTTTCCAACCGCTCTTTTTCAAAAGGATTTTTTTCTTCTATTATCCTATTATAATTCTCTAAACTAAACTTGGAATCGATTGCGATTATTTTATCTTTCACCTTTACTACCGCATCAACAATAGTGCCATCCTTAAAACTATATTGCATTTGGTAAGATCCGGGCGGCAACACATTCTTTAATATAGTTTCCAAATAATATTCACCCAAAATTCCGCGCTGTTTTGGGTTTTTTAAAATATCCTGCAAACCCTGCAATTGGTCGGCAAACCCCACCACTTGCCGATTGGTTTCGTCCAGCTTTGCCAGCCTTTCACGCACGTCGCCGATTATTTTTGAAGACTCACTAAATTGCGCCACGGCGTTCTTATTTGACTCCGATAACTTTGAATCCAACACTTGTGAAATTTGATTTATCTGCTGCTGCAACATCAATAAAGAGTTATCTTCTTTTTTTGGAGGCTCGGGTTTTTTACGAAGCAACAAAAAAATCACCGTGCCAATTCCAGCAATAATTAAAATATAAAAGAGTATTGAGATATCCATTAGAATTATTTTACGTGAAAAATTATAAAATAAAAAGGGCTGACTCATAGTCGGCCCATATAAACGAAATATTTTGAAGGATACTTAGAGGTAAATGGCATGCCGCATTTTTTACACCATTAATAGTGATTAGAGCGCTCTTCATAATACATAAAACGTGAATGAACCGTCCCATCTCCTGCGCAAGGCCCACCCCTATTTTTCTTTTGATCTTCAATAGGAGTGCTTATCAATAGTTCTTTGTTGCAAGGAAACCAATTTGGATATTTTAAAATAGTGGAAGTAAATTAATTTTACCAGTTCGCTTACGGCAATATAGACCACCACTAACAACAATACCGCAAGTATGCCAGAGAAAGACACGTTTACAAAGTGGAAAAAATTCTGGCCAAAACGAGTGAAGGGCAATACGAGGGCGCCAATACCAGCAATCATTGATAAAAAAATTAAGGCAAAGCTTGATTTTTTAGCACGCCAGAATACGTGGCGGGTGCGTACAATAAAAATAAGCAACAATTCTGTAAGAATGGATTCTATAAACCACAATGTTTGTATATTGCCCGGGGCTGTTTTATAAAAAATAAAAAAGAAAATAAAATCAAACACCGTGCTTACCAATCCCAAAGATACTATCAAGGGCAACATATTATGCAATTGGTAATTTTTTGGTTTTCGTAATTCTTCCACATCTACCGAATCGGTAACAATGGAAATTAATGGAAAATCAGTTAATAAGTTTGCCAGTAAAATTTGCACGGGAAGCATTGGCAAGAATGGAATGAATAACGATATTGCCGCAACAGAATAAAAATTGCCAAAATTACTTATTAAGGTAGACCGTATATATTTGTTAATATTGGAAAAAATAGACCTTCCGTCTTTAATGCCGCTGATAATGACCCTCAAATCTTTTTGCAAAAGCACCACGTCAGAGGCTTCCTTTGCGATATCGGTCGCTTCGGATACCGCAATCCCCACATTGGCAATTTTTAAGGCAGGCACATCATTGATTCCCTCGCCCAAAAAACCAACTTCGTATCTTTTTTGCAGCGACTTTATAATATCATATTTTATTTTTGGAGATACCCTGGCAAACACATCGTAATCCTGGCAGGCATTATCAAATTCTTCCTGATGCATATGTTCCAAATCTTCGCCCAATATAACATCTTTTGCGCTTGCGATAAGCCCTATTTTATGAGCCACAAAACCTGCCACTTCTTTGGCGTCTCCTGTAATAATTTTTATTTGAACTCCTAATTTTTTTGCCAGCTTTACAGCTTCTTGCGCCGTAGTCTTTAGGGCATCTTCAAACACCACATAACCCAAAAAGGTTAAAGCCTTTTCGTCCTCTTTGGAAATATTTTCCTTGCCTGCATCGACGCCAGAAACAGTACGGGGGGACTTGCCTATATTTTTATAGGCGATAACTAATACTCGCTTTCCATCCTGGCCTTCAGAAGCTATAGCTTGCTTGACTTCATTTCTTTTTTGGTTGCCAGGGAAATGAGTACAAAGTTTTAATATTACTTCTGGCGCCCCTTTGGTAATAAATATTTTTTGGCCATTATTATTCTCCACCAAAAAACTCGTGCGCATTCTAAAAGAATCAAACAGCAACTCCTTGATTATTTTAAATTTTTTAAGGTCTTGTAAGGTTTTTTGGCCGGCTCTTTGGAAAATAGCCACATCGAAATAATTTAAATTATTTGATGATTTTCCGGGCTTATCAGCTCCCAAAAGTCCGTATAGTATCGTTTTTTCTTTATTAAAAGATACGATTTTTTCCAGAGATAGTTTGTTTTGAGTCAAGGTCCCTGTTTTATCGGTACACAAAATTTCAATATTCCCCAAATCCTCAATAGAAGATAATCTTTTTACCACCACGCTTTCCTTGGCCATTTTCAAACTTCCACGGGATAAGGCAAGCACTACGACGGTGGGAAGAGCTTCGGGTAAAATACTTACTATTAGAGCCACGCAAAAAAGCGCAAAATTAAAAACATTGGATTTGCCTTCAATAGTGATATGCAGTAAAAATATCACCACCACGGTTACTACCACTATTTTTAAAATCAATCTACAAAAATAAATAAGGTCTTTTTCGTATACGCTTTGAGGCCGCTTTTCTTCAACCAGTTTTATGATGTTCCCCAATGCCGTATCTTCTCCCGTGCTCACCACAACGCCTTGCACCTTGCCGGAAACAACCGAAGTCCCGGTAAATAACATATTATGGCTTTTATATATTTCTTTTTCTTCTTTTGGCAGAGGCGCGCTTGTTTTGAGCACCGGGACCGATTCTCCGGTTATCACCGACTCATCAATTAAAAAGTTCTGGCTTTGCAATACCCTTAACTCAGCCGGTACAATATCCCCAGGGGAAAGCAATACGATATCTCCTGGCACTAAATACTTTTTTTCAATAATTTCCACGGCACCGCTTCGCAACACCTTCACTTTTTGGGGAATAAAATTCTTTAATAAAAATATCGTTCTTTCAGCCTTAAACTCCTGGACAAAACCAATGATCACATTAATTGCTACGGAAACAATAATGATCGCGCTGTCAATTTTTTCACCGATTAATAATGCAATAATAGAAGCAATAAAAAGTAAATAGAAAAATGGGGACTTGCATTGGCGAAATAAAATATCTACCACGCCAACCCCCTTTGTTTTAATCTCATTGAGCCCGTATTTTTTTTGCCGCAAAAGCGCCTCTTTTTTTGAGAGTCCTGACTCTGAAGTTTTCAATAATGCCAATGTGTTACTGGCATCAATATTAGTATATTCAGAAAATCCCATATTTTTTAATACTTTAAAAAACCAGAAGCACTAATAGTCGCTACTATTAGAATCACTATAAGAAAGGTCAAATTCGGGGTGTTTAATATTGGCTCCATTTTTACTAATACGAATAGGGACTTCAACCTCAAAAAGACCGTCTTCGGTATTTAATCCAAAATACTTATGGGCACGAACGCCAAACATGAGCGTTACCTTAAATATTACCGCTTGTATTTTAAGCCAAATGGGCGCCTTTTTATCGATAAAGAATTGCTCCCTATTTACTACAATTACTGATTTTTCCAAATCAGGCTTAATAATATTTTTCGGATTTAATGTCCGCAATACATGGCGCACATCGGGTTGCTCCATAAAACCAAAGTTTCCGTTAACTGCAAAAATATTATAGCCAAAGGATTTTACCTTAAAGCGATTACGCGCCGAAACATACGGCACTTTTTTCTCATTGATATTCAAAAAAATGATATATTTTGGCAGAGAACCGGTGCGTTTCATATAAATGCGAAGCGACACGGGAATCCGGTCTTGGTCACTGGCCATAGCTTCAGAAATCATAAAAACCGTTACCCTGTCAGCTTCTACCAAAAGCCTTTGATGGTGCTCGCCTTCATCCTCTTGCAAGTAACCTTTGCTTTCGGTAAGCCGTTTTTTTAAATCATAAAGCCATGACACCCTTCTTTTATCAGTATATTCAACATGCGCCTTCCATACTAACGCACGTCCCCACATCCATATATTCATTACAGCAAATGTAGTTAATCCACTGTGAATTACGAAATGCTCAAAATGACGAAAAATGATAGAATGAAGTCGGGTGGCAATTTGTTGCAAAACTGCCACCATAACATGACTTCAATTACATTATACAAAAAATTGGAGCAGGTGGTAAA